>Ga0114993_10000862_pt1 | contig 35282 bp, 36 predicted proteins | sample ArcticOcean_MG_C_FD_87042 | JGI IMG/M metagenome (GOLD analysis project Ga0114993, IMG submission 87042) | Marine microbial communities from western Arctic Ocean - ArcticOcean_MG_CB2_150 | ecosystem: Environmental > Aquatic > Marine > Oceanic | place: Arctic Ocean: Canada Basin | collected...
CCTTGGCGAGGCGCCGTTTTGGCCTCGGCGGATTGTCGAATTGGCTGTGTTATTCGGCGATTTTTCCGATCAGCAAATTACCGTATGCGTCCACACGCAGGTTTTGGTCCGGGCGCAGGATCGTTACCGATGCCGCTTCTTCGACGATCGCCGGGCCGGCGATCCTGTGGCCTTTGCGCAGACTCGCTCGGTCATAGATCGGCGTGTCGTGCTGGCCATCTTCAAATGTCACTTCGCGCCGCGAGCTCGGTTCCGCTGCCGCGCCGTCGCTTTTGCCGATGGTGGCGAATTCCGGCTTTTCGGTCAGCGACACCGTGGTTGCCTTGACGGTGATCACCTCGATCACTTCGCGCGGAATATTGAAGCCGAAGCGCGCCAGATGCATGTCGTGGAACGCCTGCCACAATTGTGGCGTGGTCTCGTCGGTAAAGCTTTCGAAGGAAATCGGGATTTCCAGCTCGTAATTCTGGCCGAGATAGCGCATTTCGAGCGAGCGGTAGATTTCCACGTTCTTGCCATAGCCTTGCGCCGTGAGGTCGTTGATCCCGGTTTCGATCAAGGCGTGCATAACCTCGGTGGCGCGCGCCTGATCGAAGCGCTTCGAGGTCATTTGCACGGTGCGCATGGTGTCGACGCGGGCGTCCGTCAGAATAAATCCGAAAGCCGAGAACTGGCCCGGATAGTTGGGCACGATGCCGCTCGGGATGCCGGCGTCGTTCATCAGATCGGCGATATGCAGCGGCCCGGCGCCGCCAAAGCCAAGCAACGAGAAATCGCGCGGATCGAGACCGCGTTCGATCAGCACCGAGCGCAGCGCACCGACCATATTATTGTTGGCGATCTGGATAACGGCGAGCGCCGTCTCGGCGGGCGAGCGGCCAAGCTCTTTGGCGACCGCCTGCATGGCGCTTGCGGCCGCTTTTTTATCGAGCTTCATGGCGCCGCCGAGAAAATTGTCGGGGTTGATCCGCCCGAGGATCACATTGGCGTCGGTCACCGTGGCTTTGGTGCCGCCGGCGCCGTAGCACGCCGGGCCCGGATCGGCGCCCGCGCTTTCTGGGCCCACGCGCAGCATGCCGCCCTTGTCGATCCAGGCGATTGAGCCGCCGCCGGCGCCGATGGTGCGGATGTCGATCATCGGAATTTGGATCGGAATGCCGAACTCAATTTCGAAATCGGTGGTGAAATTTTCCTGCCCGCCGACGATCGTCGAGGTATCGGTCGAAGTGCCGCCCATATCGATGGTCACTAGATGATCGATGCCGACCAGCTTGGCGATATGCTTGCCGGCAATGACGCCGCCCGTCGGGCCGGAAACGGTCATTTGGATCGGCGAGTTTTCTGCCGCTTCCAAAGACATTTCGCCGCCATTCGATTTGATCACCACGATATGATCGGTGATGCCGTTTTCGACGAAGCGCTGGCGGATGTTGCGCACTTGTTTGCTGACGATGGGCTTTATGTAGGCGTCGGCGATGGTGGTTGAGGCGCGCTCATATTCTTTCCATTTGGGCAGCACTTCATAGGAAATAGAGACCGGAATATCGGGCAATTCCTCGGCCAGAATTTCCTTTACTCGGCGCTCATGATCGGGTCTCACATAGGAAAACAGGAAATTGACCGACAGCGCTTCGATCTCGCCTTCTGCTTTGATCTGTTTTGCCATGGCGCGCACGCCGGCCTCGTCGAGCGGTATTTCGACGTCGCCATTGCCCATCACGCGCTCGGAGATTTCGTAGCAATGGCGGCGTTTGACCAGCGGTTTCGGCTTGATCCAGGTGATGTCGTAATGGCTGCGCCGGTTGCCGCGCTGGATGAACGGAATATCCTTGAAGCCGTTGGTGGTGACGTAACCCACCGTGGCGCCTTTGCGCTCCAAAATCGCATTGGTCGCGACTGTGGTGCCGAGGCGGATATTCTTGATGTCGCCAGGGTTTTCGAATTTGCCTAAACCTGTGAGAATCCCGTCATTTGGGTCTTTCGGCGTGGACGGATTCTTCCACACTTCGACGGTTTTGGTCTGCGGATCATAGGACACAAAATCAGTGAACGTCCCGCCCACATCGATACCAACCATATAACCTGCCACGCGTTCTCTCCCCTGCGTTCTGGGCCGACCCGCCGTTTGGCGCGCCAACGATTATCCACAATGAATTTGCGCGGATTTTCCGCACAAATTGAGGGGCAATGTTATCGGCGCCGCCGGTTTGGGGCAACTGAATTGCGGCGCGCTGAGTCTAGCGGATCAGGATGAAAAGCGAGCCGTCGCCACGGATAATATTGAGTAGCAGTGAGCCGCCGCCCTGCGCCGCGATAGCCATCAGCTCACCCGGGTTCGTTACCGGCTTGCGGTTGACCGACGTGATGACGTCTTCTTCCCGGAGACCCGATTCCCAGGCCGGCGAATCCGTGACCACGCTGACGACATAGACACCTTTCACACGGTCAAAAAATGGCGAGCCTTTTGGGATTGGGCCGAAAGCGGCGCCCTTGAGTTTGGGGACTTCGCTGCTCGGCTCGATGCTTGCTTCCTCGATGGCGCCGACTTTCAGATCGATCATGAGTTCCTCGCCGTCGCGCACCACTCGAAGATTGACCCGCGCACCGACCCGCAACAGGCCGATGAAATTGCGTAAATCCGAGCCGCTGCGCACGGCTTTACGGTTGACCGTTATGATTACGTCGCCGGAGCTGAGGCCGGCCTTGGCGGCCGGTGAATCCGGCAAAACCTGCGCGATCAACGCGCCGCCGTCATGGTCGACGTTGAATTCCTTGGCTAGTTCAGGCGTGAGATCCTGGATTTGCACGCCGATACGGCCGCGCTGAATTTCGCCATACTCGATGAGCTGATCCATGATCTGGCGCGCCATGTTTATCGGAATGGCGAAGCCGATGCCGATATTGCCGCCGCCCGGCGCGATAATGGCGGTATTGATGCCGACCAACCGGCCATGCAAATTTACCAGCGCACCGCCGGAATTGCCCGGATTGATAGACGCGTCGGTCTGGATGAAGTTTTCGTAGGATTCGATGCCGAGGCCGGTGCGCCCCAAGGCGCTCACGATACCGGACGACACCGATTGGCCGAGGCCGAAGGGATTGCCGATGGCGATGACGAAATCACCAACCTCAAGAATCTCTGAATCCGCCATCCTTATCGAGGTCAGGCCATCCGGATCGACCTTCAGAACGGCGACATCCGTCCCTGGGTCGTGTCCGATCAACTCGGCTTTGAGCTGGCGCCTGTCGGTGAGCGTGATGATAATTTCATCCGCTTTGGCGACCACATGGCTGTTGGTGAGGATATAGCCCTTGGCGGCATCGATGATGACACCGGAGCCAATGCTCCGGGTTTGGCGCTGCTGCGGTTGATTCGGCCGATCGCCGAAGAATCGGCGGAAAAAGGGATCGTCGAAAAACGGGCTCTGATCAACCTCGACCGTACCGCTGGTGGCAATGTTAACCACCGCCGGGGACACTTCCTTGATCAAGGGTGCGAGGGTTGGTACCGCATCGCTCGGTATTACCGCCCGCGCCGGAGTGGCAGCGAACACAAAAATCGCCGCCATGGCGAGCATTACCGCAATGGTTATTCGGACTGATCGAGGCGTCATATATTCCTCCGTGGCGCGCTATCCGCAGGGCGAATACGGCGCTTGCCGCAACTTTAGACTAAATAGCGGTGCAATGGGGTCTCTTTAAGAACCTGGTGAAAAGCCTGTAAAATCCCAGTGTGCCGCAACCGATAAAATGTTTCCCGGCCAGTGGAAAGTAAATATTTATTGTTAGCGTGCGAAGCGCCGTGATGCTGTTTCGCGGCCGAGGCGGTCGATCAATAGCGGCGCCACGGGTCGGGCGATGCGTTGGTCACCGGAAATTCGCGTCCGTCCCGCCGCCCGGCCGCGCCACAGAAGCGCGCCATCCGCTCCTTCCAGCGCCAACTCGAACAGGAACGAGACTTGCCGGACCGAGGAGTTGCCGCTCAACAACCCCAAATCCAGGCCGATGCCAATTTCGTTCACGCCGCTGCTGCTGCCCGCCGAGCCGCCGACCGCGACGCCGAGGCCGCCATCGCCCGAATCCGTCAGCGTGCTGTAGATAATGTAGCGCAGCGTCAGAGGCGCATCTTCGGCAACCGCATAGCCACGGCGGTCGAGAGACGTGCGGATGATGCGCTCCACTTCGGCACTCGGAAGGCCGCCATCGGGCGGCGCGACGCGGAGCGCAGGAATATCGCCGATATCGCCATACACGCCGGTTTCAAATTTGCCCCACACATCGGCGCCCGCTGGAGCGCGCCGCTCCGACGCGCCGCACGCAACCGTGACCAGTGCCAAAGCAACAATTAGCAATACGCGCATTGCGCCAGTTTGCCGTGCCACCCGGTAGCTGTCGGTAGATGCGGAACTCCCCACCATGCTAAGCTGCAATAGACGACGCAAAAGAGGTATCCGTGGCCAAGACAGCATTTTATAGCCACCCCATCTGCCAGGAGCATGAGGCCGGCCCCGGCCATCCCGAGCAGCCGGCCCGCCTGAAGGCGATCCTCGACGCCCTGGATGCGCCCGATTTTGCCGGGCTCGACCGGCAGAGCGCGCCCCTGAGCGATATCGCCGCCCTAAAAGAAGCGCATGACGCAGATTTGGTGGATCTCATATTCGCCAAAATACCGAGCACCGGCTATGCCGCCATTGATGGTGATACGCTGATGTCTCCAGCCTCCGGTGAGGCGGCGCTGCGCGCCGTCGGTGCGGTTCGTGCGGCGGTCGATGCGGTCATGGCCGGAGAGGCTGACAACGCCTTCTGTGCCGTCCGTCCGCCCGGCCATCACGCCGAACCGGACCGGTCGATGGGTTTTTGCCTTTTCAACAATGTTGTCCTCGGCGCCGAGCGGGCACGGCGCGAACATGGCCTCGGCCGGATCGCGGTGGTTGATTTCGATGTCCATCACGGCAACGGCACACAAGCCGCGTTTGAGCGTGACGGCGATTTGATGTTTGCCTCAACACATCAGTCGCCGCTCTATCCCGGCACTGGCGCCACGAACGAGCGCGGTGTCGGCAATATTTTCAACGCGCCGCTGCGGCCGGAATCAGGCTCAGCAGAGTTCCGCGACGCCATGCAGAGCAAGCTGTTACCGGCGCTGCGCGATTTCGCACCGGAACTGATCCTGATCTCAGCCGGGTTCGATGCCCATAATGACGACCCATTGGCGAATTTGCGCCTGTTCGAAGCGGATTACGCTTGGGTGACCACGGAATTATGTCAAATCGCCGCGGAAAAATGCGCTGGGCGTGTCGTCTCGACCCTGGAGGGCGGCTATGACCTCAACGCATTGGCGGCCAGCGCGGCGGCGCATGTCGGCGCCCTGATGGCGGCCTAGACTGGGTTGCGCGACCGCTCGCCCTGCCGCTTGCCCTGACTCAGGGCAGCCCCTATTCTGGCGCCATCATGAGCAAAAACGATAAAACTGCGGACGGCAAAAAAGACCTTGAGAAGATCGATTTCGAGAAAGCGCTCGGCGAGCTCGAAAACATCGTGCAGCGTCTCGAATCCGGCGATACCAGCCTCGAGGGCGCCATCGAAGCCTATGAGCGCGGCGTCCTCCTGAAGAAACATTGCGAGGGCAAGTTGCGCGACGCCCAGCTTCGGGTCGAGAAGATCGAGAAAGACGGCACCCTCAGCCCGGAGCCGTTGGATAAGGAATGAGGAGGCTGGTTTGAGCCGCCTGCAAGAGGCGATGGGCGCGGCGGCCGAGCAGGTCAACGCCGCGCTCGACGGCTATATCCCGCGCTCCACCGATAGCGACGGCCGTTTGTTTGACGCCATGCGCTATTCCACCCTGGCTGGCGGCAAGCGTCTGCGCCCGTTTCTCGTCCTGCGCTCCGCGGCGCTGTTCGAGGTGCCGTTGGACTGGGCGATGCCGAGCGCCGCCGCCATCGAAATGGTGCATACATACTCCTTGGTGCATGACGATCTTCCGGCGATGGACGATGACGATCTGCGCCGCGGCTTGCCGACCTGCCACAAGAAGTTCGACGACGCGACCGCGATCCTGGCCGGCGATTCGCTGCTCACCCTCGCTTTCGAACTGGTCGCAGCACCAGGAGGCCACCCCGACCCCGGCGTGCGCGCCGAAATCACTCATCAATTGGCCATTGCTGCCGGGGGTGGCGGCATGGCGGGCGGCCAGATGATGGATTTGGCGGCCGAAGACAGCACCCTCGACCTCACCGCCGTGACCCGCCTGCAAGGCAAAAAAACCGGCGCCTTGTTCCACTTTTCCTGCGTCGCCGGCGCCATTTTGGCGAAACGCGGCGCGGCGGAAAGCATGGAGCGGACGGCGCTTGGGCGCTACGCTGAAGCGATTGGGTTGGCCTTTCAAATCGCCGACGATTTGCTCGACGTCGAAGGCAGCGAAGCCGATCTCGGCAAGGCGGTGCAGAAAGACGCCGCCGCCGGCAAGGCGACATTCGTCAATCTTCTCGGGCTCGAAGGCGCACGCAACCGCGCCGCACAATTGGTGGATGAGGCGATCTCGGCGTTGCAGCCGTTCGACGATAAAGCCGATCTGTTGCGCGATGTCGCCCGCTTTATCGTCGCCCGCAAAAATTAGCTGCCACAGAGCTAGACCGCCATAGCATGAAAGCCTAAGCAAACGGCAAAACCAGAAAAAATCCGCCTCGATAGCCTGCTGGTCGAGCGTGGCTTGGTCGACAGCAAGACCAAGGCGGCGGCACTCGCGATGGCCGGCAAGGTGTTTTCCGGGACACGTAAACTGGAAAAGCCAGGCCAAAAACTCGACCCAGATACGCCGCTTACCCTGCGCGAAGCACCGCACCCTTGGGTGTCACGCGGCGGCATCAAGCTGGCTCATGGGCTCGAACATTTTGCCCTCGACCCGACGGGCCTGATAGCCCTCGATATCGGCGCCTCCACCGGCGGTTTCACCGACGTCTTGTTGTCGCGCGGCGTCGCGCGGGTTTACGCCGTCGATGTCGGCTACGGCCAGCTTGCCGACAAGCTCCGCCGCGATGATAGCGTGATCGTGTTGGAACGCCTCAACGCCCGCCAGCTCACCATCGAGCAGGTCCCCGAGCCGATCGACGCCATCGTGTGCGACGCCAGTTTCATCGGTCTGCGCACCGTGCTGCCGGCGGCGCTCGCGCTGGCCGCGCCGGGCGCTTTCCTGGTCGCCTTGATCAAGCCGCAATTCGAGGCCGGGAAGGGGCGCGTGGGCAAGGGCGGCATCGTTCGCGATCCGGCACTCCATGCCGAGATATGCGACACCATCGGCGCATGGCTGGAGGAACTACCAGGCTGGCAAGTGCTCGGCATTTGCCCGAGCCCGATCACCGGCGCGGAAGGCAACAGGGAATTCCTGCTCGCCGGAAGATTTACTTCTTGAGATAACCGTCGCGGGTTTGCGGCAGGCGCTTGCCGAGTATGCGCGAGGCAACCTGGGTGCGGAGAATCTGCGCCGTGCCGCCGCCGATGGTGAACATACGGGCATCGCGCACCATACGCTCGAGCGGCCGTGCCCGCGAATAGCCGGCGGCGCCGAATATTTGCAGTGCGTCGTTGGTCACTTTGATCGCCATTTCAGACGCGAAAATTTTTGCCTGCGCGGCTTCTACGACATTGGGGAATTCGCCTGGCTCGCAGGCTGCCGCGCGGTGGATGAGCGTTCGCGCCGCTGCGAGGCCGATACTCATATCCGCCAGCATCCATTGCAGCCCCTGAAATTCGGCGATCGGCCGGCCAAACTGCTCGCGCTCCTGGGCGTAGTCGAGCGCCAAGCGATAGGCGCCCTCGGCAATGCCGAGCGCTACCGTCGCCGCGCCGACGCGCTGGCCGTTATAGGCGGTCATCAGATCGGCAAAGCCTTTCTTCAGGCCGTGCGGCGGCAGCACCAACATATCGGCGTCGACCGCCATGTCGGTCATCAGGATTTCGCATTCCGGAATCCCTCTGAGGCCCATGGTTTTCTCGCGCCGGCCCACTTCGAGCCCCGCGGTCTGCTCTCTAATCCCGATGAAGCCGCCAATGCCCTGTTCCTCGCCTTTGGCGTCGAACACACGGGCAAATATCAGATGCAGGCGCGATACGCCGCCGCCGGTAATCCAATGTTTCTTACCATTCAGCACATATCCGTTGCCGCGCTGATCGGCGCGGCTGGTCATTTCCGTCGCCGCACTTCCAGCGTCGGGCTCGGTGATACAAATCGCCGGCTTGTCGCCGTCCAACACCAGCTCGGCAGCGAGCTTTTTCTGCACCTCGCTACCATAGGTCATGATAATGCTGATGGCACCCATATTGGCCTCGACCGAAATGCGCCCGGTGACGGCGCAAGCCTTGGCCATTTCCTCGACCACCAGAACCGTATCGAGATAACCGAGCCCCTGGCCGCCATATTGTTTCGGAATCGTCATGCCGAAAAATCCGGATTCCTTGAGGAGATCCACATTGTCCCAAGGATAAGCTTCGCTGCGGTCGACCTCAGCAGCGCGCGCGGTTATCTGCCCCGCCGCCACCTCGCGGGCGCGGGCTTGAAGATCTAGTTGTTCGGCGCTCAGGCTGAAATCCACAAGACAATCCCATCTTTTGCGTGCATTACATTTATGGCATGGTGCCGGGAGTAAGGTCCCATCCGCAAGGATTCAATTATGCAAAGCGATTGCTTCGGCTTGGCCATGACGGCGGCGAGCCGCGAGGCCGCCCGCCATTATGACGAAACATTGCGGGCTTTTCTTGGTTTTCGCGGCGATACGGGTACGCATATGAAGCAGGCCCTGGACGCCGATGAAGGCCTTTTTATGGGCCATTGCATCAAGGGCTATTTTTTCAAGCTATTTGCGATACCCGCGTTAGAAGAAAAAGCGCGACAAAGCGCCGGCAGAGCGCGCGAGCTTGCCAAAGTGGTGAGCGCGCGCGAATGCGAGCATCTGGCCGCGCTCGATGCCTGGTGTGCCGGCGATATGGTCGAATGCGCGGCCCGTCTGGAAGCCATTCTGGTCGACTATCCACGCGATATCTTGGCCATCCGCCTGGCCCATTTTTGTCACTTTTATATGGGCGACTGCACCGCCATGCGCGATTCGGTGGCGCGGGTTCTGCCGGCCTGGGAAGCCGGCGAGCCAAGCGCCGGTTTTGTGCGTGGCATGTATGCCTTCGGCCTTGAAGAATGCGGCGATTACGCCGCTGCCCGAGCCATGGCCGAGGGCGCGGTCGCCGAAGATCCAGGCGATATCTGGGCCGTCCACGCGGCCGCTCATGTGTATGAAATGCAGGGCCACAGCCAAGACGGCATCGCTTGGCTGAAGGGCACCGAAGACGGCTGGATCGGCTGCAATAATTTCACCTACCATGTGTGGTGGCACCGCGCGCTGTTTCATTATGAACGTGCACAATATGACGAGGTGATGCGTCTTTACGATGCGCATATCCGCGCCGATCAGTCGGACGATTATCTCGATATCAGTAACGCCGTTGCCACGCTGTGGCGTCTCGAGAATGCCGGCGTCGCCACCGGCGGGCGCTGGGATGAACTCGCCGACAAAGCTGAGGCGCGCACCGGCGATCATCTCCTGGCCTTTGCCGATATGCATTTCGCCATCGCCCTTGCGGCTGCCGGGCGTGCGTTCGCGCTCGATGATATGGTCGCGTCTATGCGCACCGCCAATTCCGCCAGCCGCACCACCCAGCAACAGGTGTTGGCCGAGGTCGGAATGGCCTTGGCACAGGCGGTTCGCGCTCAATATCACGGCGATTTCGATCTCGCGGTGAGCTTGATGTTGCCGCTGCGCTATCGCATCCGCGCCATCGGCGGCAGCCATGCGCAGCGCGATCTATTCGCGCAGATGCTCATCAAGGCGGCGCTCAAATGCGACAAATATCCGCTCGCCCGGGCACTCCTCCACGAGCGCACCGCCTCGAAGCCAAACAATGCCCAGGCCTGGACCCTGTTGGCCACAGCGCTTGAAGGCGAAGGCAAGATAACCGACGCAGCGGTCGCCCGGCGCCGCGCCGAGCAGCTGCTCACAGCGTGAAAGGGCCGCGAAAGCGTCGGCGAAACGGCACCACCAACCGGATTGCTTACCGCATTCCGGCAAGCGCAACCGCGCGCCCGAGTTAGTACGAGGTAGCCAAGGGAGCGGATGCGACCGCCCGGCGTCTGAGGGACCAAACAAAGAGAGCACTTCGCGCTTGGCTCACCCCTTCTCCCCAACCCCTCTTCCCCCCGGGGAAGAGGGGCTTGCCATGATTCTCTCTATCTTCCCATGTCGTGATATTCCGCATTTGGGCGGGCATCAACGGCGCTGGCGAGACGGTTCGAGGCGGCGTAGAAGGCAGCCACTTCGGCAATATCGAATATATCTTCGTCGCTGAAACCGGCGCGGCGCAGCGCCGTGCGGTCGCTTTCCTCAATCAAAGCCGGGGATTCGCTCAGCTTCCAGGCGAAATCAAGCATGGCGCGCTGACGGCCCGGTAGTTTGGCTGCGCGGTAATTGGCCGCCAATTGATCGCCGAGATGCGCGTCGCCCGAGAGCACCCGCACCGCGGCGCCATGCGCGACCAGGCAGTAATGGCAAAGGTTTACTGAGGAGACCACCACCGCGATCATCTCGCGCTCAAGTTTGGTCAGCCCGGAATCGCCCAGCATCAGCTCATTATTATATTGCCGGAAATGTTCTAGCCGGCCGGGCCGCAAGGTGTAGGAGCGGAAAACGTTGGGCACGAAGCCGAGTTTCTCGACGAACTTTGCAAACAGTGCCTTGATCGCCGGATCGAGGCGCCGCTGATCGGGCAATTTGAGCGCATGTATTTTGTTGGCTCTGGCCTTGCCCGGTTTCTTCGGTCGCGCCATCTAGCCACACTGCGCGCGGTGGAGCAGTAAATGATCGGCCAGCACGCAGGCCATCATCGCTTCGCCGACAGGTACCGCGCGGATGCCGACGCAGGGATCATGCCGGCCCTTGGTCGAAATCTCCGCATTCTCGCCGCTCAGAGTCACCGTCTGCCGAGGTTTCAGGATCGAGCTGGTCGGCTTGACAGCGAAGTGGACACGGATGTCTTGGCCGGTTGAAATGCCGCCCAGAATACCGCCCGCATTGTTCGAGAGAAATTCGGGTTGGCCGTCCGCCCCGGTGCGCATTTCATCGGCATTGTCCTCGCCGCTCAACCCCGCCGCAGCGAACCCGGCGCCGATTTCGACGCCCTTCACGGCGTGAATGCTCATCATCGCGGCAGCCAAATCGGCGTCCAGCTTGCCGTAATGCGGCGCGCCGAAACCGGCTGGCACACCCGATGCCTCGATTTCAATGACCGCGCCAACTGACGAGCCTGCCTTGCGCACGGCATCGAGATATTCTTCCCATCCGGCTACGGCCGCCGCGTCCGGGCACCAAAAATCATTCGCTGTGGTGGCGGCCCAATCCCAACGCGTGCGGTCTATCTCTTTCTCGCCGAGCTGCACCAGGGCGCCTCGAATGGTGATGTCGGGACCCAATATGATGCGCGCGACCGCGCCGGCGGCAACGCGCATGGCGGTTTCGCGCGCACTTGCCCGTCCGCCGCCGCGATGGTCGCGGATGCCGTATTTGGCTTGATAGGTGTAATCGGCATGGCCCGGACGGTAGCGGTCGAGGTTCTTGTCATAATCGCCGGAACGCGCGTCTTCGTTTTGAATTTCGAGCGCAATCGGCGTGCCGGTGGTCAGGCCCTCAAAGGTGCCGGAGAGGATGGCGACGCTGTCGCTCTCCTTGCGCTGGGTGACGAAGCGCGATTGTCCGGGGCGGCGCTTATCGAGAAAGGGCTGAATGTCGCCGGCATTGAGCGAGAGGCGCGGCGGCACGCCATCGAGCACGCAGCCGATCGCGGGTCCGTGGCTTTCGCCCCAGGTCGTGACGCGAAACAATCGCCCGAAGCTGTTGAACGACATGGGTCAAACCACCGAAATATCCGGCGCGTCCGGGTGTTTCATGCCAATGACATGGTAGCCGCAATCGACATGATGGACCTCACCGGTGACACCGGTGCTGAGATCGCTGAGGAGATACACGCCGGCACCGCCGACCTCGTCGATGGTGACGTTGCGCCGGAGCGGTGCGTTCAACTCGTTCCATTTCAGGATATAGCGGAAATCGCCAATGCCGGACGCGGCCAGCGTCTTGATCGGTCCGGCTGAGATCGCGTTGACGCGGATCTTGTCGGTGCCCAAATCGGCGGCGAGATAGCGCACGCTCGCTTCCAGCGCTGCCTTGGCGACCCCCATGACGTTATAATGTGGCATCACCCGCTCGGCGCCCGCATAGGTCAGCGTCAACAGGCTGCCACCGTCCGGCATCAGCGCTGAAGCATGGCGGCACAGCGCGGTGAAGGAATAGCAGGATACGGCCAGCGTCGAGGTGAAGTTTTCCGCGCTCGTGTCGAGATAGCGGCCCTTCAATTCTTCTTTGTCTGAGAAGGCGATGGCGTGGACCAGAAAATCTAGTTTGCCCCATTTTGATTTGATCGCCGCGAACACCGCCTCGATGCTCGCATCATCGGTCACGTCGCAGGGCAGAATGACGTCGGAGCCAACCGATTCGGCGAGTGGCAGCACGCGTTTTTTCAATGCCTCGCCCTGATAGCTGAAGGCGAGTTCCGCGCCGTGGCTGGCGGCGGCGCGGGCGATGCCCCAAGCGAGCGAGCGCTCGTTGGCGACGCCCATGATGAGCCCCCGTTTTCCCGCCATGAGCAGGCTTGAATCGTTCATGAAATCCCCGAGTTTGGCGTATTCGAGAGGCTCGAATCCGAGCGCACGCATCCTACACCAAAGCACTCGGCGCGTGAAACTCCTGCGTCCAGCTATCGCCTCGACGCGACGTCGCGTGATCTGGCCGGGCGTGCGCTAGTTAACGATGCGCCAGCTGCCGTCTTCTTGGCGGCAGGCGGTGCCGTAGGCCTGTTGGGTTTCGCCGCCGATGGTAACAGTCTGCTGATATTCGCGGCACGGCTGGCCTGCATCCGAATAGGACGTACGGACCGGCGTGATGGTGCCGCTATTGCCGCTGTCCGGATTGCTCCAGGTGCTGCTTTGGCCGCTCGGATTGGATTCGAGTGCGACGTCGGCGGTGCGCTCGGCATAAAGCTGATCCGCTTTATCGAGCGATGCGCCAACTTCCTGGCCGATAAAGAAGCCGAGCAGGGCGCCGATCGCAGTGGCCGCAAGCTGGCCCGTGCCGCCACCGATTTGCGCGCCGGCCAAACCGCCCAAGGCGGCGCCGCCAAGCGAGCCGAGAGTTTCTTTGTCGCCCGCGTTTTGGTTGCAGGCGCCGAGCCCGATCATGCCGATCAGAGCGACACCGAGAGCTGCATTTCGCACGAATTTTATGATCCTGTCTCCTCAGTTTAGCACTATCCGCGGACCGCATTGCCAAACGCAGCGGCTTCACTTGGTCACCATATAGGTAAAATTGGCGAATTTCCCAATATAGCAATAAATTGTGGTGATTTTATGTGTTTGTGATCACAGTATGTCGCGGGCGCTTTCTGACTCCGCGGCAATAGGTCATTAATAAACAACGATAAAACGGAAAATGATCGGCATGGCGATACGTGATGACAAAGACCCGTTCGACCTGTTCGCCGAGTGGTATGCCGCCGCCGCCGACAGCGGCCTGGATGAGCCGACCGCGGTCAACCTGGCCACGGCAGACGCAGCCGGGCGGCCGAGCACGCGAATGGTTCTGTTGAAAGGCTATGACGACAGAGGCTTCGTCTTTTACACCAATCTCGGCAGCCGCAAGGGCCAGCAACTGAGCGCCAATCCGTTTGCTGCGATGTGTTTTTACTGGATGCCGCTCGGCCGCCAGGTGCGTATCGAAGGGCCGGTATCTGCGGTCCCTTCGGCGGAGGCTGACATCTATTTTGCCTCGCGCCATAAAGACAGTCAGATCGGCGCCTGGGCGTCGAAGCAATCGACACCCCTGGAAGGCCGGCTGGCGCTTGAGCGTCACGTCGCCAAATATGTTCTCAAATTTGGTATCGGCAAAGTGCCGCGGCCGGATTTCTGGTCGGGTTTCAGGCTGACACCCGAGCGCATCGAATTTTGGCAGCACCGGCCGTCGCGCCTGCATGAGCGGCTGCTATACGAGAGCGCCGGTGCCGGCTGGACCACCCAGCGATTGTTCCCGTAAGACATTCACGCTGGCGGCCTAATTTTCGCACCTAGGCCGGATCAGGCTAAACTGAGCATATGACAGCGCGCCCAATATCGAGCGACCAAGCCAAGCGCCTGATGCAGCGCGCGACGACTGCTGCGGTCAGCGTCGCGCTGGTGCTCATTGCGCTCAAGCTGGCCGCTTGGTTGATCACCGATTCGGTCAGCTTGTTGTCCTCCCTGGCCGATTCGGCGATGGATGCGCTGGCCTCGCTGGTCAATTTGTTCGCCGTGCGTCATGCCTTACAACCCGCTGATTCAGAACACAGATTTGGCCATGGCAAGGCAGAGCCCTTGGCCGGATTGGGGCAGGCGGCGTTCATCAGCGCCTCCGGCGTCTATCTAATTTTTGAGGCCGTCAACCGCCTGATAGAGCCGCGCGCCATCGAGCAGGGCGCGCTCGGGCTCGGCGTCATGGTGTTTTCCATCGCCGTCACCGGTGCGTTGGTAGCCTATCAGCGCTCCGTCGTCCGGCGCACCGATTCGCTGGCAATTCGTGCCGATTCGGTGCATTACGCCACCGATATTCTGGTCAATGCCGGGGTCATCGTGTCGCTTCTGTTGGTGATGTTCCTCGATTGGGGCGCCGCCGATCCGATCGTCGCGCTGATCATTGCCGGCTTCATCATATACAGCGCCTTCCGCATCGCCCGCGAATCGCTCAACCATCTGATGGACCGCGAACTGCCCGATGCCGATCGCGACCGCATCAAAAAGATCGCCCTAAATCATCCCTCGGTGATCGATTGCCACGATCTCAAAACCCGCGCCGCCGGGCTCAACAGTTTTATCCAGTTGCATATCTCGATGGACGGCGGCCTGACCTTGGATGAATCGCACATCATCTCGGACGCGGTGGAACAGGACATCCTCGATGCGTTTCCCAACGCGGAAGTAATCATCCACGCTGACCCGGAAGGCGTGGATGAGGAGCGCCAGGAATTTTAAAGTAACGCACTTTCAATCGGCGCCGGCGGCGGCGCCGGCTTCGAGGTGACGGGCGCGCATCGGCAGCCAGATCGCTGCGAAGGCGACGGCCAGGGCGCAGGCAGCCAACATGACAAACAGCCAGATGAACCCGCCGCCAGTGGTGTGCAACAGAGAAATTATCGGCAACGCCAACGCGCTGGCGCCGAGCGCAAGGGCAAACTTCAAGCCGAAGATGCGCGAGCGCAGATGATCAGGCGTGTGGCGGGTTAGCAGCGCATCCTGGATCGGGATCTCGCCGAATATGATCATCAGCAAGGCGAAGGCCGCGATCAGCAGCCCGACCTGCGAAACCAAGCCGACCACAATCAACAGCGGAACCTGCAAAAAGAGTGTGGCGATCCACACCGTTTTGGTCGGAAACTTGTCGATAAGCAGGCCGGTGGCAATCTGCGTAAAAGCCGCGATGCTGATCGCCAACGCCACCATGCCGGCGACGCCGAGCCCCGATGAGGCAATGTCGCCGAGCCCCTCTTCGAACAGTTTGGGCAGCGCGATGGTGCTGGTCTGGAACACCAGGCCGACCAGAAGAGCTGCCATGCCAAGAATGCCGATCACCCGCCACATGGCTTGGCGCGCCTCTGGCGACGCGGCAATTGCCGCCATCATATTTTCTTTCTTCGGCCCCGCGACCTTGTCCTCCGACGGCCAGGAGCGCGCCGCCGCCACATACATCACGCCGGTCAGCAGTGCCACAGCGCCGGGGATATAGAACGCCGCGCGCCACGATATCCAATCGCCGAGCGCGCCTGCGACGAGCGCCGCCGCGGCGAGACCCATATTGCCCCACACGCCGTTGATGCCCAACAACCGCCCCACCTTCTCCTGCCCCTGGACAAGCATCGCAATGCCGATCGGATGATAGATCGAGGCAAACAGGCCGATAAAAAATAGGCCAATGGCGATTTCGAGTTCACTGCGCGCCATGCCGGTGAGAATCGCTGACGTGCCGATGCCGATAAAGAATATAGCCATCATGCCCGAGCGGCTCCAGCGGTCGCCGAGCCAGCCGGCCGGTATGGCGCCGGCGGCAAAGGCGACGGCTCCCGGTGTCGCCAGCAGCAGCAATTCATCGTACGACCGATCGAATTCCTCCGGCAACGTCAGGACGACGGTGGCATAGAGGAACACGAACAGATGGTCGTAGAAATGAGCGACGTAGAGAAACATCAAGCGCTGGCGGTTCATGCGTTAGGTTCTCTCAATATCGCCGTGGCGCGGCCTGAATGTCTGGGGTGCTTACTCAGCGCCATACGACGATAGCAGCAACTGCAGAGCCACACCATAATTGCCGCGACATGTGGCCGCCGCTTGCAGCCGTCGCTGGGCAATCTCGCCGATCAGCCCGCTTCGGCCCTGCGCTCCGAATTTTCAACACATGGCTTCCGACTGTTCTAACGCGCGCACCCGTCTATGCAGTCGCCGTAAGCGTTGAACGTCATCACCTGTTCGCTCAACGGCACGTGGACCGGCACCCGGGACGCGCGGATAAAAATATCCGTCTTGCTGCCGGCGATCACAACGCCGTCCTTGGTGGCGACCTCGTTGGCGTGGCTCGGGATCACGGAGTTTGGCCGCACCAGTTCGTTGATGACGAACGCCGCTTCCTTCGGCCCGGTGGTGAACACATCGCCGATATTCATCACCACCAGCAGCGCATTATAATGTCGGCGCACCACGCTCTCTTGCTCCGCCGTGATGCCGGTGCACCCTCACCTGCGCCGGATCGAGCCCGGCGACCTTGGCCGCGACCCGTTGAGTCAGCGTTTGCACCTGGGTCGGCACCCAGACCTCGCAAAAATCGGCACGCACGTCGGCCGTGCAACTCATTGGCTCCATCGCCGATCTCTTGATTATCTGATTTTCTCTGCGTCGGAGCCGGCGTGGTCGGATAGTTCGATTTGAATGGCATGCCTGCCATCATATAGGCATCCGACAGCGCCAATCCAGGTGGCGCAGAAAATATGCCGTCTTCACCGCCCGGCTCATTCGCAATGCTCGTTCATTCGTGTTTTGCCGTGCGGTCCCATTGCCACCAGGCACAGAGCGCGTCGCCCATGATCAATCTTTTGTCCGCATCATCGAGCCACGGCAATTCCTCGGTAAACATCGTCACGCAATGCCGCCACGAACACGGCATTTTGGTGATGTCCGTGCCCCAAAACATACGCGCCGGGCCAAACGCATCATATATCTGGCGCAGATAGGTATGCAGCGACGGAAACGGATAGGCTTCGCTGGAATAGCCCGGCACGCCGGTCGCTTTGACCGCAACGTTGGGGAATTTGGCCAGTGCCAGAAGCTTGGGCATATGCGTCATGGCGGCGGCGTCCTTGAGCGTCGTGTTGCCGCCGCGCCCGCCGAGATGATCGATAGTGAGGCGAAGGCCGGGGTGGCGCTCGGCGATCTGCCCAAAGAGGGCGAGCGAATCCGTTGCCATGACGGCAATCGGCACGCCGGCGCTTTCCGCCGCCGGCCACAGCCAATCGAGCGCGCCTTCGTGCAGCCAGTGGCGCGCCGGTTCGTTCAGGAACATATATCTGAGGCCGAGCATGCCTGGCCGCTGCCGCCACTCAGCGATCAGATCGCGCGACCCCGGTGCATCGAGCGCCAGCCCGCCCATCACCGCAAAGCGGCCGGGATAGCGCAGCACCGCACCCATCGCCAATTCATGCGCCCCCGAGTCCCAAGGCGGCGCATGAATCACCGCGGCGTCGATACCGCCTTCATCCATCAAACCGATCGCCTCTGTGGCGCTGAATTTTGTTACCTGGCGATGCGCCAGGTTGCTCGGCAGACCGCTTGCCCACAGATGAATTTGCGCATCGACGATGTGCATTGGATTCTGTCTTCCACTCCTGCCAATCGTTGAGCTTGCGGCGATTATTGAGGCCATGCAAGCGACACCATTTGTCTTGTCGCGCAGTTTATTTCCTGCCGCGCAATTTCCGCTTTGCATCTGGCGTGTCTGGTAACCGAGAATGTGCCACGCTCGCCGATTCCCGGCGGGCGCGGTCAACGCATCGGTAAATTTGCGGCGGCGCGTCGTCTCCTAAACGAAGCGCGTAGAAAGAGCCTTGGGAGGGGCGCGAGAAGTTGCCGGTCTATTGCGAAACATGGCTCTATCCGCCCGGCGCCTTTCCCGGCGAGCCGATCAATGCCGCGACAAGCTTTGCCCCTGTTGTGCTTGGCATTCTGGCGCTGCTGTTCTTGCTGCGCCGTACTGACCAAGGCTATGTCGCCTATGGGTTGGCGATCCTGCTCGTCCTTACCGGTCTGGGAAGCGTCGCATGGCATTCACTCCGCACCGATTTAACGCTTACGCTCGACGCGCTGCCGGGCGTCGTCTATTTCGCTGCTCTGCTATTTTTCTGGGTCTATTACCTTGGCGGTCGCTATTTCGGCGTCATCCCGATCGCCCTGATCGTCGCCATCATGGTTTTCCTTCGGCCGGGGTCACAGGACGAGGCTCGAATTGTTGTGATCAGTGTCGTCGTGGCGCTTGCCGCTGGTCTGTTGACGGCCACGTGGCTGCGCCGGCGCCACGCCTTTAAGTTCGCGCTCGCCATGGTGGTCTCTGCACTTGTCGCGGCGACGCTGCGCACCCTCGATCTCAGCGTGTGCGACACAATTCCCTTCGGCACGCATTTTTTCTGGCATATCTTTCTTGCCACGGCCGCTTACTTTGGCGTCCGTATGATGGTGGTGCTCAGAAACGGGGCGCCAGAAACAGCGGAATAAAACAAATGCCAAATAAATCGACAGCAGCGAAAGTGCTTTTAACCGGGGCGAGTGGGATGGTCGGCCGTCAGGTCCTGGCACATTTGCGGGCCAACCCGGCAGTGGGAGAAATTATCTCAATTGGCCGGCGGCAATCCGGCGTCAGCGACGACAAGCTGCGTGAAATCCTGCACACAGATTTTCTCTATTTGGCGCCGCTCGCCACCGATTTTGCCAATATCGATGTTTGCTTCCATTGCCTTGCCGTCTACCAGAGCCAGGTCTCGAAAAAGGCCTATTTCAAAATCACCTGCGAGTATCAACAAACGCTGACCGACGCCTTGTCGGCGGCAAGCCCGGCAGCAACCTTCGTCTTATTTGGCGCGCAAGGGGCGCGGACCGATGGCAAGGGCATGCCCTTCGCGCGTGTCAAAGGGCAGGCTGAGAATTTGCTAGAGGCCACCAATTTTCCGCGCAAATACATCTTCCGCCCCGGCCATATCCAACCGACGGGCAAACGAAAACCGCCGGGCTTGATCTACCGGCTGCTGGTGCTGCCGATTATGGCCAAGAAGTTCGCTAAGAACCCGGTTATCGGCGTTACAGATAGCGATTTGGCCAAGGCGATGGTCAAAGTCGGGCTCGAGGCGACAGAGAAATCGAAAATCTTCGATAATCAAATGATCCGCGAAGCCGCGGCTTCCGGCTGAGGGCAGGGGGATCTAGGCATTGCCATGATCCGACAGTTGCGGTGTATCGCGTTGTCGCTGACCGTGCTCGGCCTGCAACCCTCGCCATTGGCGGGGCGCAAGCTGCCGCCGCCGGGTTCCGCGATATGAACTTCACCGATGCCGAGCGCGGGCGCACCATTCCCGTCACTCTGTGGTATCCGAACGATAGTACGGCGGCGGCGCTCACGTATGGCGGCATTCATGCCGGGCGGGCGGCAAATGGCGGCGCAATTGCGCCGGGCCGTCATCCGCTGGCGCTCTTATCGCATGGCACCGGCGGAAACCGCTTCAACCAGTACAATCTCGCCGAATTTCTGGCCGGGAACGGCTATATCGTCGCCGCGCTCGAACATCCCGGCGACCGCACCTTCGACAATGGCGATTTCGGCAGCGCCAAGAACCTCTACAACCGTCCGCGCGATCTGAGTTTCGTGCTGGCTGCGCTGCTCGCCGATAGCACCATCGGCGGCCAAATCGACGACCAGCGGATCGCCGCGCTCGGCCATTCGGCGGGCGGCTTCACCGCCATTGCCGCCGCCGGCGGACGCCCCAATCTGCAAAATCTTTTTGACTATTGCGCCAGCCAGCCCGCCGCCAGTCTCACCTGTCCAACCAATGCCGGCGAGCATGGCGAGGAAGACCCGCTGCATATCGATTTCATGTCAGGCGGCGCCAGTCTGAAAGACTCGCGTCTACGCGCCCTGGTCGTCGCCGCGCCGGCCATCGGCCCACTGTTCGACGCGCCCGGCCTTGTCGAGGTCTACATCCCGGTGCTGATCTTCTGGGCCGGCGCCGACGCCATCCTCAACGAGCCCGACAACAGCCGCTTCTATCTCGACGGCATCGCACAGGCACGTGGGCGCGAAATGCCCGGTATCGGCCATTTCACGTTTCTGTCGGAATGTTCGAATATGCTGCGCACCGTTGCGCCGCAAATCTGCACCGACCCGGACGGCATCTCCCGCGCCGAGCAGCACAATATCATCAACGCCGAGACGCTCGAATTTCTCGAGCGCCATTTGGCGAATTAGACCCCCCGTCCCGTCTCAAGCCGGACGCCACTGCCCGTGAAAACCGAGTGGCAAGGCGTAGGGTAGGGTGCCCTGGGCAATAGGCCCCGCGCTAACATGGCGCGCATCAAAAACGGAAACTCGCGTGACCCCGGCGGCCGTATCAAGCGACGTGCCGATCAGCCAGCCTTCGTCTTCGTTTGCGCTGCCTGGCTTCGCAACGAATATATGCTCCTCGGGGATCACATCCTCGCCGTATGAGAACGTGTCTAGCGCGCCCGATTCAAGATCGTGACGCGCTATGCTGGTTTTGCGGAACGCGCCATGGGCAGCCAAGTAGCCGTTTCCGGTCTGGCCCACCAAGCTGTACAGCCAACGGTGGCGCCGGCCTACCACTGCCGGCGCAATCCGTGGAAACTCGGCGGCGAAGTCCGAAATCTCCTGCTTGGCCACGCCGCCGTCGGGACCCAGGGTGACGCGCGCAAAACGTGTCGGACCGGTCGCGGGCCGCTTCACACCGCGCATGATTTCACGAAATGTCTCGGTTAGCACCGTGCTATCCTCGGCCACGCAGTAGTTGAAGCGGATGACGCCGCTGGCATCCTCCCAGGCGTTGCCAAAATGGAATGAAAAGCCGGACGGCAGCTCGTACCAGCGCCGCACGCTCCAATCATCTTTCGACACCACGAGCGCGCGCGAGCCAAGCTCTGGCCGCCAGGTAAACGCGTCAAGAAATGCGCCATCACCCGCCGCCTCGCGATCGTACGTGATCGGCGAAAACACAAAAACCAGGTGCCGTTCGGTTATAGCAAAATCATGCACCATGGCCGGCGTGAAGGCGGCCTCCGGCAGCGCCACGCCTTCGCCGCGCACGAGAGTGCCGTCCGGCCGGATGTGGTAGAGAACGAGCAAGTTTTGGCCGGATGCCGTGCCGAAGTTCCAGATATGGCCGTCTGGCTCGACCTTGTAATGGGCTGAAAACGGCACGCCGGTGAGTTGGCGGCTCCACACCTTGGGCCCGATGGTCTCAAGCGTGTCGGGCGTCAACCGGTGCGCCGAGCCGCCTTCCCACAGCGCGAGCAGTTCGTCGCCCAAGGAAAGAATGTTGATGTTGGCCGGGTTCATGGCATCGGGTGATGTCACCGCCAGGCCGCCCGCGAGCGATGTGCCGAAGCCGGGATATAAAAACCGCCCGGCTTTCTCTTCTGCCGCGAGTTTTTCGGTTGCGACGAAACGGCCGAGATGGCCGATGCCAGTGCCGTCGAAGCGGAACGCCTGGATCATGCCGTCAGCGTCGAACCAATGATGGTAGCGCTTGCCGCTGCGCTCATGGCGCCCCGGACCGAGGCGGTAGAAGGTGCCGACCAGTTCATCCGGCAGGTGGCCTTCGATTTCCAGCGCCGGCGTCTCAAGCCGATCCACCGAAACCCCCTGCCACCCAAGCAGGCTGGGGTCGCGTGCTAGCGCCGGGTCGAATTCTTCCTTCCACGGGTCGCTCTCTGCCAGCGCGCGCCTCGCGCCGAATCCGGAAGATGCTAAGGCGGCTCCGGCCAGCCCCGTGGCCATGAATTCTCTTCGGCTGAACATCTGCATCATCCCCTCAATAGCCTAGCAATATCTGAGTTTCGGCGGCCGCTGCGTCGGCGGAGATGGTGACCGCTGCCTGGTCGAATGAGGGCGGCCGAACGATCCAGTCGCCTTTTCACTGAAGCCATAGCCTTCGAGCGGTATGCTGATCACATTGGCATCAAGTTCACCATTATCATCGGCATCATGGAACGCCGCTGCCGCATATCGCCCAGGTGCCAGGTCGGTGAAAATAAACGTCACGGCGCCGCTGCGGGCTCGGCTCCATTGTCCGGAGATCACACCGCCAGATTCTGGAAATTTCACGCCATCCTCAGCCTGATGTAGCGCGACCATAATTTTTCCTGGGTCGCTGTTCACGCCTTCAACGGTCACCCTGAGGTCTGCCGCCGCCGCAGGAACGGCTAGAGCAGTGAAGAGTACTGCGGCGCAGGCATAGCGAAAAAACATGGCTAGCTCTCCTTTATCGTCATTGTGTTGCTATTAATATGTTCAATGAACATATAATTGACAGTGAACATATAGGAGTTAGATTGTGATCGTCAAGCGTAATGATGATTCGGCAAATTGGAAAACCCTCTCAACCCCGTGGGCAAGAGTTGAACATGGAGGTGTGTCCACCGGCATGAAGGTTGTGAAATCAAAAACTGAGGGTGAAACGCAGCATCGCCCCGCGGGTTACCACCACGGCAACCTTCGCGCTGCATTGCTCGACGTTGCGCTTAAGACCTTGGCGGAGAAAGGCGCCGCCGCATTGTCGCTGCGCGCGATTGCGCGCCAGGCAGGTGTTTCGCAGACCGCGCCTTACAATCATTTTGCCGACAAGGAAGCGCTGTTGGCGGCACTCGCGACCGTCGGGTACAAAGGCCTGAGTGACAGCATGGCGCAAGCCGTCGTGGCGGCGGCGCCGGTCGACACCGCATCGGAAATTCGCGCGCTTGGCCGCGGCTACCTCGATTTTGCCATCCGCAAGCCTGAACAATTGCGCCTTATGTTCGGCGGTGAGATCGTCGACATGCGGGAATTCCCCGAACTCATGGCCGCCGCTCATGATGCTTTCGCCGCCATCAATACGGCGGTCGAGCGCTTCATCGACGAAGGCAACACCGGCCCCACCGGGCGCATGGGACCAAACACCGCGACCATCGCGGCCTGGTCGATGGTGCACGGCCTTTCGACCCTGCTCATTGATCACAAGGTCAATCCGGCCGAGACCGAGGCCGGCACTGAGGCCGAACTGATCGAGCAAATTCTGGATATATTCGTCGATGCGCTCAAAAAACCGAGATAAAAGCGGCCCGAACTCATTCTTTTCGTAAGCCATGATCTCAGCGGTAATTGCTTAGCGCCACGGCAGAGTGATCATGAGCGTAATAACCGAACAGCTAGCGGACGGAACTTGAGGACCATGCATAAGCTCTTGGGCGGTCAAGGCGGCACGAAAGCCGGCGCCGATCAGATTCGATGGCTGATTTTTTGGGCGGGATTCGCTTTTCTGCTTGCGCATGAGCTTGACGCGGTGGCCCAGTCCGAATGGCGGCTGCTTCCGCTCTTAAACCTGATGGCGGATGAACCCGCGTACAAAACCTTCGTCGCGGCTCATGTGCCGCTTGTGGTTTTCCTAATTTGGCTGTTTACGCACCGCTCCGATACCGTGCGCTGGCGATCCCAACTGGTTTTTGATGCTTTTCTTTGCGCCCACGCGCTGGTGCATTGGCTGATGTCGGACGACGTTGAATACACGTTCCATTCGCCGCTTTCGGAAAGCATGATTTATGGCGGCGCCGTCGTTGGCCTCGCGCATCTTCTCTTACTGGTGCGGGTGAAGCCGGGTCGAAAGCAGCTCTAACTGACGAAATCGAGCTCCAGCTTGCGCCACACATCTGTGAGCGCGGCGATCAGCCGGTCCATCATGGCGTCGTCATGTAAGGGGTTGGGCGTGATGCGGAGGCGCTCCGTGCCTTTGGGCACGGTCGGGTAGTTGATCGGCTGGATATAGATGCCGTAATCCGCCATCAGCATGTCGGAGGCCGCTTTGCAGCGCACCGGATCGCCGACCAGCACGGGCACGATATGGCTCTCGCTCAGCATTACCGGCAGGCCGGCATTTTTAAGTTCGGCCTTGCAGCGTGCCGCGCGATTCTGATGGCGGATGCGCTCGGCATTGCTTTCTTTCAGATGGCGGACGCTCGCCAGCGCGCCGGCGGCGATCGCCGGCGGCAGCGCCGTGGTGAAAATGAATCCGGGGGCGAAGCTGCGCACCACATCGATAAGGGGCGCCGAGCCGGCGATATAGCCGCCCATCACACCAAACGCCTTGGCCAGCGTGCCTTCGATCACGGTGAGGCGGTCCATCAGGCCTTCGCGTTCAGCAATGCCGCCGCCGCGCGGGCCGTAGAGGCCAACCGCATGGACTTCATCGAGATAGGTCATCGCGCCATAAAGCTCGGCGACATCGCAAATTTCTTTGATCGGCGCGATATCGCCGTCCATTGAATAGACCGATTCGAACGCCACCAGCTTCGGCACCGCCGGGTCGGCCTCGCGCAACATGCGCTCGAGATCGGCCGGGTCATTATGTTTGAAGATGGTCTTGCTGGCGCCGCTGTGGCGGATGCCTTGAATCATCGAGGCGTGATTTAGCGCGTCGGAAAATACATGGCAATTGGGCAACACCTGAGCCAGCGTACTGAGCGTCGCCTCGTTTGAGATATAGCCCGAGGTGAACACCAGCGCCGCCTGTTTGCCGTGCAGATCAGCGAGTTCGCGCTCCAGCGTCACCACCGGATGCGAGGTGCCGGAAATATTGCGGGTGCCGCCGGCGCCGGCGCCATGCGCCTTGATCGCCGCGGTCATCGCCTGCAGCACGGCGGCGTGCTGGCCCATGCCGAGATAATCGTTGCTGCACCAGATCGCGACGTCGCCAATTTCCTCGCCGCTTCCGGAATAGCGCCGCGCATGCGGATAGTTTCCGGCATGGCGCGCCAGTTCCGCAAATTCGCGGTAATTGCCTTCATCCTTCAATTCCGAGATTTTTTCGGTGAAGAAGGCATCGTAATCGATGCCGTCGTGATTCATTAGCTGATATTCCATCCGCGCGGCGAATTGAGGCCACCTCAGTATTGCCTAAACACTACAGATTTTAAACATACTTTGTTAATCGTTTGTAAACCGTAACGGGGCTCGCGGATATGATATTTCGCACACTTCTCGCAAAAGTTATCACTGGTGAAGCACGCGGGATTCGGTGCTCAGCCTCGCTTTAGCCTCGCTTGCGCGGCGGCGAGGCGGGCAATCGGCACCCGGTAGGGCGAGCAAGAGACGTAATTTAGCCCGCATTTCTCAAAAAAGTGAATGGAGGCGGGGTCGCCGCCATGCTCGCCGCAGACGCCGAGCTTGATGCCGGGCCGCGATTCGCGGCCGCGTTTGCACGCGGTCTCGATCAATTCGCCCACCCCTTCCTGGTCGAGGCTGGCGAACGGGTCCTGGGTAAACAGGCCCTGTCGCACATAGCTGTCCATGAAACTGGCGGCGTCGTCGCGACTGATTCCAAGCGTGGTTTGGGTCAAATCATTGGTGCCGAAGCTAAAAAAATCGGCGATCTCGGCGATGTCGCCGGCGCGCAGCGCCGCACGCGGCAATTCGATCATGGTGCCGACGATATAGTCCGACATGGTGTTGCCTTCCTGCGCCAATTCCGCCGCCACACCATTGACTAAATCCTTCAGGATTCTTAGCTCCGGCGCACCCATCACCAGCGGAATCATGATTTCCAAAATCGCCGCCTGGCCGCCTTCCGCTTTGCTGGCCTCGATCGCCGCCTCGAAGATGGCGCGCACCTGCATTTCGTATATTTCCGGATGCGAGATGCCGAGGCGGCAGCCACGATGGCCGAGCATCGGATTGTTCTCGCGCAATTGCGCCACGCGGGCGCTGACGTCTTCGAAGCTGATACCGGCGGATTTGGCAACATCACGAACCTCCGCCTCGCCATGCGGCAAAAATTCATGCAACGGCGGGTCGAGCAGGCGGATCGTCACCGGCAGCCCGGCCATGATGCGGAACAGCTCGACGAAATCCTGGCGTTGCATCGGCAGCAGCTTGGCCAACGCCGTGCGTCGCCCGGCGCTGTCATCGGCGAGGATCATCTCGCGCATGGCGATGATGCGTTCGGAATCGAAAAACATATGTTCGGTACGGCACAGACCAATGCCTTCGGCGCCGAATTTTCGCGCGGTCGCGGCGTCCGCCGGGGTTTCGGCATTGGCGCGCACGCCGAGGCCGCGCATTTCGTCGGCCCAGCTCATCAGCGTGGTGAACGCGCCGGACATTTCCGGCTCGATAGTCGGAATTTCACCGGCCAACACTTCGCCGCGGCTGCCATCGACGGTGATCAAATCGCCTGCTTTCACCGTCACGCCGCCAATGCTGAAGCTACCGCCCGCCACATCAATGCGCAGCTCGATAGCGCCCGTGATGCACGGCCGGCCCATGCCGCGCGCCACCACAGCGGCGTGGCTGGTCATACCGCCCCGGCTGGTGAGGATGGCGCGCGCCGCGTGCATGCCGTGGATGTCTTCCGGGCTGGTCTCGGGGCGCACCAAAATTACCGCCTCGCCCTTGGCGGCGAGGTCTTCGGCGCGCTCGGAAGAAAATACCACCTTGCCGGCCGCGGCGCCGGGGGAGGCCGGCAGGCCGCGCGCCACCACATGGCGCGGCGCGTCAGGGTCGAGCCTCGGATGCAGCAATTGTTCCAGCGTTTCGGGCTCGATGCGGCTAACCGCGGCCGCTTTATCGAGCACGCCTTCCGCCACCATATCGACCGCGATTTTGAGCGCCGCCGCCGCCGTGCGTTTGCCGGATCGGGTTTGCAGCATCCATAATTTACCCTTCTGCACGGTAAACTCGATGTCCTGCATGTCACGGTAATGCGCCTCCAAGCGGCCCGCTATGTCGCCCAATTCGGCATACACTTCCGGCATCGCTGTCTCAAGTGCTGGCCCGCTCGCGCCACCTGCCTCATCGGCGTCCGCCGCGAGCGGCTGCGGTGTGCGGATACCGGCGACCACATCCTCACCCTGGGCGTTGATCAGAAATTCGCCGTAAATCCGTTTGTCGCCGCTTGAGGGATTGCGCGTGAAAGCCACGCCGGTGGCGCAATCGCTGCCCATATTGCCGAACACCATGGCCTGGATATTTACCGCCGTGCCCCAGCTTTCGGGGATATCGTAAAGCCGGCGATAGGTAACGGCGCGATCGTTCATCCAGGAATCGAACACCGCCCGCATGGCGCCCCATAGCTGTTCACCGACATCCTGCGGGAACGGCGCATCCAGGCGCGCCGCCACCAAATCCTTATACTGCTCAATCAGGCTCTGCCAATCTTCCGCCGTCATGTCGGTATCGAGCGTGATGCCACGCTTATCCTTGGCGCGATCGAGCAAATCCTCGAATTCGTGATGGCCGACGCCGAGCACCACATCGCCGTACATCTGAATAAAGCGGCGGTAGCTGTCATAGGCAAAGCGCGCATCGCCGGTGCCGGCGGCGAGACCGGCAGCAGTTTCGTCATTGAGGCCGAGGTTGAGCACCGTATCCATCATGCCCGGCATCGACGCACGACTGCCTGAGCGTACGGAGACCAGCAGCGGATTGCCGGGCGCGCCGAATTCCGCGCCGGCGATCGCTTCGATATGTTTCATCCCGGCGTCGATCTGGCCGGCAAGGGAATCGGGGAAGCTCTTTTCATTGTCGTAATAGGCCGCGCAGAGCTCGGTTGTGACGGTAAAGCCGGGCGGCACCGGCAGGCCAAGATTGGCCATTTCCGCCAGATTCGCGCCTTTGCCGCCCAATAGATCGCGCAGCTCCGCCGAGCCCTCGGCAGCGCCGCCACCGAATGTTTGCAGCCATTTTGTCACAGGAACGTCACAGGAGCGTCACAGGAAAACTAGCCTTCGATCTTGGAGAAATCGGCGATCCGGTCGAGCGAATCTCGGATTTCGGAGAGCAGGTTCAAGCGGTTGTGCCTCAGCGCCGCATCATCGGCGTTCACCGTCACATGGTCGAAAAATTCGTCCACCGGCTGGCGCAAATTGGACATGACCGCCATCGCCTCTTCATATGATTCGCCATCGAGCGCGTCCAGCGAGCGCCGGTTCACATCGAGGACCGCTTCGTGCAGGGCGCGTTCCTGGTCCTCGGCGAACAGCGCCGCATCGGCCTCAGCGGCGTACGAGGCGCCGTCCTTTTTTTCTTCGATGCGGAGAATATTGGCGGCGCGCTTATAAGCGGTGAGCAGATGGCCGCCATCTTCGCTGCCGAGAAACCCAGCCAGAGAATCGACGCGCGCCATCAGACGCACCAAATCATCCTCACCGCCGAGGGCAAACACGGCGCTCACCAGATCGTGCCGCACGCCTTGTTCGCGCAGATGCACCTTGAGGCGATCGGCAAAGAAGTCGAGCAGTGCCTGCGCCGTCTCTTCTAATTCCGCCGTGGCTTTTGCTCCCGCCGCCGCACCGAACACAGCACGCAACGGCAGGCGCAACCCGTTCTCCAATATCAACCGGATAATGCCGAGCGCGGCACGGCGCAGCGCATAGGGGTCGCGCGAGCCGGTTGGTTTTTCGTCGATGGTGAAGAAGCCGACCAACGTGTCGATCTTATCGGCGAGCGCCACGGCGACGCTATCCGGCGCGCTCGGGCAAGTGTCGCCCGGGCCTTGCGGGGCGTAATGCTCAGCGATGGCCGCCGCCACTTCCGGCGCTTCGCCGTCGCCAAGCGCGTAATAGCGCCCCATCACGCCCTGCAAATCCGGAAACTCGCCGACCATATCGGTGCTGAGATCGGCTTTGCACAGGCGCGCCGCTGAGCGAACCCGGTCGCGCTCGGCGCCCGGAATATACTGACACAGCTCGACCGCCAGGGCCTGGACGCGGTCGACCTTCTCATCGAGCGTGCCGAGCTTGGCGTGAAAGACGATATGTTTCAGCGCCGGCGTGCGGCTTGAAAGCGTCTGCTTGCGGTCCTGATCCCAGAAAAATTTGGCGTCGGCGAGGCGGGCGCGCAGCACGCGCTCATTGCCGGCCACGATGGCAGCACTGTCATCCGCCGTCGCCATATTGGCGACCATGACGAAACAGGGAGCGAGACGGCCATGTTTATCTTCGAGGCTGAAATATTTCTGGTGCTTGCGCATCGCCGAGCTCAACACCTCGCCCGGCACGTCCATAAACTCGGCGTCGATATGGCCCAATAGCGGCACCGGCCATTCGACCAGCCCGGCATTCTCTGCCACCAGCGCCTCGTCCGGCTTAACCACAACCCCTTCCGCCGCCGCCAGCCGCGCCGCGCCGTCGCGGATCACCTGTTGGCGCTCCGCCGGATCGAGCATCACGAAAGCCGTGCGCAAACCATCGCGGTATCCAGCAAAATTTCCGACCGTCATATCATCGCCAGCCAGCACCCGATGGCCGCGCGTTTCGGCGCCGGCTGGCGTGTCTTGGAAACTCGCCGGCACCACGGCACCGTCCAGCAGGCACAGCAAGGAATGGATTGGGCGCACCCAGCGCGCCCGGCTTGAACCCCAACGCATTGATTTGGCCCAAGACAGCTTTTCCAGCGCCGCCGGAACCAGTGATGTCAGCACCTCTGCCGTCGGTCGCCCTTGTTCCTGGCTCACCGCGAACCACACCATGCCCTTCGGCGTTTCGCGCTGTTCGCATTGATCGAGGGTGGCACCGGCGGATTTAAGAAAGCCCTGAATCGCCTTCTCCGGCGCGTCCACCTTGGGGCCTTTGCGCTCGACCGTGATATCGGGTTGCAAAGCGGGCAGGCCGTCGACTACCAACGTCAGGCGACGCGGCGTGACGAAACTTTGCGCGCTGTCATAATCGAGCCGCGCCTCCTTCAACCCCTCGCACACCAGGCGTTCGAGATCGGCGGCGGCCTTGGCCTGCATACGCGCCGGGATTTCCTCCGACATCAGCTCAAGCAGCAGCTCAGCCATCGCCCTGTGCTCCGCTCTCTTCGCTCGCCAGCCAGGCTTCGCAGCAGGCTTTCGACATGGCGCGCACGCGCCCGATATAGGCGGCGCGCTCGGTCACACTGATGACACCGCGCGCGTCCAACAGGTTAAACAAATGACTCGATTTCATGCATTGGTCATAGGCCGGCAGCGGCAGCGCCGGGGTGCGGCCTAGCAGCGCCTCGCATTCGTTCTCGGCGTCAGCGAAATGGCGCAGCAGGATGTCAGTATCGGCATATTCGAAATTGAACGCCGAGAATTCGCGCTCAGCCTGTTTGAATACGTCGCCGTAGGTGACTTTGGCGTCGCCCTCACCGCCGTTCCAGTCGAGATCATAGACATTGTCGACGCCCTGCACATACATGGCGAGGCGCTCCAGCCCATAGGTCAGCTCGGCCGAGACCGGATCGCAATCGACGCCGCCGACCTGCTGGAAATAGGTGAATTGTGTGATTTCCATGCCGTCGCACCAGACCTCCCAGCCCAATCCCCAAGCGCCGAGCGTCGGGCTCTCCCAATCATCCTCGACAAAGCGGATATCGTGGGCGCGTGCGTCGATACCGAGGCGCGCCAGGCTTTCCAGATAGAGCGCCTGGACGTCGGCCGGCGACGGCTTCAGGATCACTTGGAACTGGTAATAATGTTGGAGTCGATTGGGGTTTTCGCCGTAGCGCCCGTCGGTCGGGCGGCGCGATGGCTGCACATAGGCGGCGAGCCATGGCTTCGGCCCGAGGCTGCGGAGCGTCGTCGCCGGATGAAACGTGCCGGCGCCGACTTCCAGATCATAAGGTTGCAGGATGACGCAGCCCTGCTCCGCCCAGAAGCGCTGTAGCTCCAGGATTAGCGACTGAAAAGATGATTGCCCGTTCGCGCCCATGAGGTTTTCTATCACCTAGCCGCTTCTCTGGCAGCGGTCAACGTTCGAACGGCGCGCGGCTCGGCGGCCTATACCTCACAAGTGTGGGAATCGAGCGAAGCCGTGTACGCCTCGCATTTGGGGCATTGCACCATATCTTTGGCACGGAGTCTGAAACGCCTCTTGCGCGGCGCTTGTTCTGCCTGTGCTGCTTGTGCTTGGCGTCTTCGATTGACACGTCCGGCGGCTTTGAAGCCATACCAGACGACCGCGATAAGCGCGATCAGGATTAGAAGTTTGGGTAGACTAAAACCGAACATTGTCGGTCAGTGGCGATCCTCAATATTATCCTGATCGTCGGCTTCATTAAGTTTCGCAGCTTTGGCTTTCATTCTGCCCATCGCCTTGAAGCCGTACCAGACGACGGCGATCACGGCGATCAGGATAATGAGCTTCATTGGACTAAACATATATTCCTCCACGTGTCGGCAACTCAGGGGAGCGGCGCGAAATCATCTATCCAATTGATGGTTAACGCCGATTCCGATTAATTCGCTACCGGGTTCAAAGCGTAATTTGGCGCTTGCAGCCCTCCGGGTCAAGCTTTGTCGGAAGTTTCGTCGCGCCGGATCAGACGCATGATCCGCTTTCGCTTGCCTGAAATGCCAGGCAAAACCCATATTCACCGCAAGCAGCGGTGGTGGTTTGGCAAAATCAGGGAAATGCCGCCTCGATCACGGCGCTGCCTATAATTTGATCGCCATATTCTGATTCGAGCATCTCGATGGTCAGCGCTTCCGGCGCTTCATCGCCATCGGTTTCAATCGGCTCGTCCAGCGCGAACACGCCGATACGGTACATGTGCCGCCCGTCAGTTGGGCACATGCCGCCATATTCCTCATCTTCATCGTCATTCTCCTGCACCACGCCAGGCGGCGTTTCATCGCTTTCGAGTTCAGTGTTCTCAACCGGAATATTAACGACGTTCCAATGCACCCAGGTCTTACCGTCAAGGGCCTTTGCGCCCGGATCATCCATGATGATGGCAAAATGCGTTGTGCCGGGCGGGACGTCCGAAATACTGATCTGCGGGCTCTCATCATCGCCGTCATGGTCCTCGCAGGCACTGTCGCTGTCCAAAACCCCGTTGCTGATTGAATCGGAGGTAATCTCCATGGCATCGGCGGTACGCGGCGCCAACCACGCCGCCGCCGCCAACACCGCCGGTGCCATAAATACGGCCAGCCAGATTTTCGTATGTTTCATAGATTTCTCCTGTGCCCAGCATAGGCCAAGTGCCGAACATATCTGATCGAGGGCCGCTTTTGGACGGGAAACTGCCCATCGACATCCTAGACAATCGAGTTAATCTGGCACCCCAGCTCCCACCAAACTGACGGAACCGTGTCGGAGGATTCCAACGATGACTGAGTCGACGAGCGATCTAGGATTTACGCATGTGGCGCTCGTGTGCACCGATGCCGAGCGTACGATCGACTTCTACCAGCGTTACGCCGGCCTATCATTGGTCCATGACCGAACCGACCGAGACGGTGACAAGGACATCCGCGTTTTTGGCTCTCCGACCTCAAGCGACCGTTCGCGATTGTATTCCTGGAGAGCGCAGAGGCTGAGTCCCCACTCGGCCCCTGCGGCCACCTCGGGGTATGCCTCGACAGCCGCGAGGCCGTCGATGCCATGATCACCCTGGCGAACGACGAGGGGCGCACCGTCAAAGGACCCAACGATTGGGGGCCGCCGGCCGGCTATTGGGCGTTTATAGAAGACCCGGATGGGCACACTCTCGAAGTAAGCTACGGCCAACAACTGCAACTCATCGTCGAGAAGGCGAAGGCAGAATGAATAGGCGTTAATCGTTTGGCGCGATCCGTGTCATTAAAATTAGGAGAAGAATTATGAAAAAACTTCGCAAAATCCTGGTTTCGGGCTTGCTAGTCGCGGGGTTAGCCGCGCTGCTGGCACTGTCGCCGGGGGCGACTGTACAAGCGGCAACTAAGTCGCCTGAGGCGTCTGTTCAAGCGGCCAGTAGCGACGACGTTTCCACTTCCTCTTCTTCGTCGAGCACAGACCGCAACTACGCGCTCATCCAACAGGCCTCCGGCGACTGGCGGGATGCGGTCGAATACATTGATAAGACGGATGCCGACGATGCCGAGACCTATCACGAGGCCTATAACCATCACAAGAAGCGCACAGAAGAGAGCGACGACGACGACGACGACGACGACGAGGGCTAGTTTAAGGAAGATTATTGCCGCCACGCCGCCTGCCTAAAGGCAAGATAGAGAATGCTCGACACCGCAGGTGATTCAATTTCGGCGATGACGGCGCGCTGGCTGACGCAGTTTGAGCGCGCGCTTTCGGCCGGCGACTGGCCGGCAGTCCAAGCGCTTTTTCACCCGGAATGTCACTGGCGCGATGTGTTGGCGCTGAGCTGGGAAATTCAAACTGTGAGCGGCGCTGGGCAGGTCGTGGCAGCGTTGAAGTCTCATATCGGCCGCGCCCGGCCGGTCGGCTTCAAGATCGATCCGGAGCGGACGCCACCGCGTCAGGTCATCCGGGCCGGCAGCGACGCGGTCGAGGCGATCTTCGCTTTCGAGACCGCCGATGGCCGCGGTGAAGGTGTCTTGCGTCTCATCCCGGACAATGATGACGGCGCTAAATTCAAGGCCTGGACGCTGCTGACCGCGCTCCGCCAACTCCGCGGATTTGAGGAACGCGTCGGTACATCGCGGCCCACCGGTGGAGCCTATTCGCGCGATTTCCACGGACCCAACTGGCTTGATCTCAGAAATTCCGCCGCCGCCTATGACGGGAGAGAGCCAACGGTGCTGGTGGTCGGCGGCGGGCAGGGCGGGCTTTCCATTGCCGCGCGCCTGACCCAGCTCGGCGTCGACACGTTGATCGTCGATCGCCACCCGCGCATCGGCGATAATTGGCGCCAGCGCTATCACGCGCTCACGCTGCACAATCAAGTGCATGTCAATCATCTCCCCTACATGCCGTTTCCGCCGAACTGGCCGGCCTATATCCCCAAGGACAAGTTGGCCAATTGGTTCGAAGCCTATGCCGAGAGCATGGAGCTAAATTTTTGGACCGGGGTGGAGTTTCGCGGCGGCGCCTATGACGCGGAAGCGGAACGCTGGACGGTTGAACTCCGTCATAGCGATGGCACAGTTCGCCAGGTGCATCCCCGCCACATCGTCATGAGCACGGGCGTCAGCGACATTCCCAATCTCCCCGATATCCCGACCCTGACGGCATATAAAGGCACGCTGATCCACTCCAGCGCTTACGAGGATGGCGAAGCCTGGAAGGGCCGCGATGCCCTGGTCATTGGCACCGGCAACAGCGGTCATGATATCGCGCAAGATCTCTATTCGAGCGGCGCTCGGGTGACGCTGGTGCAACGCAGCCCGACCCAGATCGTCAATGTCGAGCCCAGCGCACAGCTCCCATATGCGCTTTATGATGAAGGCCCGCCGCTGGAGGATTGCGATCTCATCACCGCCTCGATGCCGCTCGCCGTGGCGCGGAAATCGCATATTCTTCTGACGACACGGGCGAAAGAGATCGACAAACAGCTGCTCGACCGGCTGACCCGCGTGGGCTTCAAGCTCGATTACGGCGAAGACGGGTCGGGATGGCAGTTCAAATATTTGAGCCGAGGTGGCGGCTATTATTTCAACGTCGGCTGCTCCGATCTGGTCGCGGACGGTAAGATCAAGCTCGTCCAATATACGGATATCGCTGAATTCACCGCCGCCGGCGCAAAGATGAAATCAGGCGATCTGCGGGGCGCCGATCTCATCGTTCTCGCCACCGGCTTCAAGGGTCAGGAGCATCTGGTACGCAGATTGTTCGGCGACGGCGTGGCCGATTCTGTTGGCACGATCTGGGGTTTCGGCGAAGCGCAGGAGTTGCGCAACATGTTCCAGCGCACCCAACAGCCCGGCCTGTGGTTCCTGGCCGGCAGCTTCGCCCAATGCCGGATCTATTCCAAATATCTCTCGTTGCAGATCAAGGCTTGCGAAGAGGGCCTTATTCCCCTCACGGCCTGAACTACAGTTTGAGACCGGCAATCACGCCCGTGACTTCTTCGAGCATGGCTTCGCGAACTTCCTGAGGAGCGCTAAGCACA
>Ga0114993_10000872_pt1 | contig 34991 bp, 36 predicted proteins | sample ArcticOcean_MG_C_FD_87042 | JGI IMG/M metagenome (GOLD analysis project Ga0114993, IMG submission 87042) | Marine microbial communities from western Arctic Ocean - ArcticOcean_MG_CB2_150 | ecosystem: Environmental > Aquatic > Marine > Oceanic | place: Arctic Ocean: Canada Basin | collected...
ACAACTTCAATGAGAGCGAAGGAGTAGTGGGCACTGTCCAATTCGCTGTGTTGAAAAGTTCTAACTGCGGATTCGTACGTCTGGGATTACGAACTGGCCTAGAAAACGTCGTCGACGTAGCAAATAGGCTTTTGGGGCGCGGGGTCGAAAATTCCTTCCGCCCCTACCTTTCGTTGTCGCTTGGAGCACAAGAAGTCACGCCCCTTGAACAAGCGGTGGCCTATGCCGCTATAGCCAATGATGGTCTCCGAATGGAGCCGTACTACATAAGTAAGATCGAAGATGCGTCGGGATCGGTGCTGTACCAGCACGTTCCGAGAGGCCGCCGAGCGATCAAGTCAACAACCGCGGCATGGGTAACAGAAGCCCTTGAGCAGAATGTTATTGCTGGGACAGGGCGCAGAGCGCGTCTTGAGAGTGGCCAACCGTCTGCCGGCAAGACTGGCACGTCGCAGGATTTCAGTGATGCCTGGTACGTGGGGTTCACACCTCACCTGAGCACTTCGGTTTGGATGGGGCATCCTGAAGAAAAAGTGTCTATGACTGATATTCAAGGGCGGGATGGGACAGGTGGATGGATTCCTGCACGCGTTTGGGCGGCATACATGACGCGTGTTTTGCAGGACCAAGAAATCTTGTCGTTTGGTCAACCACCTCCACCTCAACGAACCTCGCAGCTTTTGTACTTGTCAGACGAGATGTGCGCAGTGGACATACAGCTAGATCAGGATCGCGGAGCGATGCAGTTCGACTTGCCATGTTCGATGGTAGAAGTGGACCTTAACTCGGGCAGCTTTGCGGCACATCCGGAGGCCAACTGTCGAATTACTGAACTTTCCAACGTTGGCGTTCATAGAGATGAATACCTGAATTGCGCGTTAGTGCCCGGCCGCGACCCGGTGACTACCAGTACTGTTCCCTCGGAAGAAAAAGAGAATGGGACTTGATAGTTGCCGTGCGTGATAGAACCGGAAGACGTTGAGGGTCAAGATTTGATGTCTTTAAGGAGGCAGCATTGAGCGAGCTTGAGGTGTTAGTACAACTTCAGGAGCTAGATACCCGACTCTCACAGCTTTCTCATCGCTATGCGACGCTCCCAGAACACCAGCAAATCACGGAGGTTCAAGGCGAAGAAGTGCGGCTAGGAGAACAACTCGACACGGTAATGATTGAGTTGAAAGTTCTGAGGCGAAGTCAGATAGATCGGGAAGCGGAAGTTCAGGGTTTAGAAGACAAAATTGCGAAATCAACTAGTGCGTTGTACGGCGGCGAGATCACCTCACCAAAAGATGCAACTGCCATGCAGAGCGAAATTGAGTCCATCTCGCGTCGCCAGGCAGTTCTGGAAGACCAAATCATTGAGTTAATGGAACAAATTGAACCATTCGCTCTTGAAGAAGCTGGGATTGAAGCGCAACGTAGCGTTGGCGGCGAAACGTTGCGTGATCTCGAAGAGCAGTTGGCCGTGACTCAAGCCGAAATTGAAGTCGAACAGCGAGCAGTAAACACAGAAAGAGCCCAACTCGAAGAACACGCTGGAGAAGATTTGGTAGCGCTTTACGACCGCAACCGCAACAGGATGGGGGACCATACCGCCGTAGGTCGGCTCGTTGGCACATCCTGTGGGGCCTGTTTTTTGGGGATCTCAGCCGTTGAAATTGATCGAATCCGAAGGTTGCCAAGTAATGAGCCTTCGGAATGTCCAGAGTGCGGCGCACTTCTTATTCGGTAACGGCCTCCCTGATGTTCTTGTGGTTTGTCGGCACAGCGCTCGTAGCGATGTGGTTCACCTTCCGAGACCCCGCCATAGATCATCGCCTCGTGATCTTCGGCTCCCTGTTACCTGATTTGGTTGGCGGTGTGTTGGGCAATAATTGGGTGCCGCACACACTTTTAGCTCCGATTGTGTTGATGTCGATTTTTATGCTCGGCACTATCGGACGCCGACACAAGCGTCGACTGGTCTTAGCGCTTCCAATAGGTATGTTCTGGCACCTGGTGTTCGACGGCGCATGGATGAACACTCAAATCTTCTGGTGGCCGATTACTGGCCTGTCTTTGGCAGGTGCTTCGATACCTGCAACCGCTCGCTCATTCAATCTTGTCCTGTTGTTGGAGTGTCTCGGTTTTGTTGCTCTTTGCTGGGCTTGGCGTCGGATGGGCTTCACCAGTTCTGTTCGACGTCGCCTGTTTATTCGAACTGGTCGCCTTGACAGGGAAATAACCGATCCGCAGACCAAGAATTACTAATGCTGTTCATCGTTCGACACGGAAGAACTGTGGCCAACGCCGCCGGGCTTTTGCAGGGCAGAGTCGACAATCCGCTTGATGAGCAAGGACGAAAACAAGCTAGACGGATAGCGAAAGCATTGGGTCCTGTGGATCGTGTGATTTCGTCGCCACTTCAGAGGGCCCTCCAAACAGCTGAGCCATTGGGGCAAATTCCCCGTATAGATGAGCGTTGGATTGAACTTGACTATGGCGAATGGGACTCGCGTCCAGTAGCTGATATCACAGCTGACCAATGGGCAGCTTGGAGAGCGGATCCTTCATTTTCTCCTCCGGGCGGGGAATCGCTTATCGAGTTAGACCAACGGGTTGCGGCAGCGTGTGAGGAAATAATCTCCGAAGCTGAAGAACTAAGAGTGGCCGTATTCACGCACGTTTCGCCGATCAAGTCGACAATCGCATGGGCGTTAGGTGTATCTGAACAAATTTCTTGGCGCTTGAATGTGGCGCAGGCACAAATAACGAAAATAGTGGTACGAGACGGTCGACCCGTCATAACCGCGTTCAACGAGATAGCTCATTTACACGAAGGCGGCCTTAGCTGACGTTAGCTAGATCGGAACTTCCCATCCGGCATTTGGGTCACTCGTCTATCTCCTACCATCCGATCCAAGTGGAGTTGAGCGGAGCGAAGTTCGACGTGATCCACAAACTTCATTTCGACATGGGGGCGATACACAAATCGATGAGCAGCGCACTGCTCCAATGATCGAGGTTCTTCTAAGAACTCAAGCATGGACAACTCGCGGTTAACGATCACATTCGCGAAATCCTCCAACATGGCGAGGAATTTTTCGCGGCCGGAGATCACCCATTTGTGGTGAAAAGTTACGAAATGATCAGCGTCGAGGGATCGACACCGCTCAATAGATTTTTCAAATTCATCAAGAGATGACCATTCGTCGAAGTAATAGGGGCCGAATCCTGACAACTCAATATCGCCGAGGTAAGCGGTTCGAGCTTGAGGAATCACGAAGACGCAATGCCCTCGGGTATGTCCAGGAGTATGAACTACTTCAATTTCGACTCCGCCGAGATCGAAGACCTCGGAGTCGGAAAACGTCGAGAATTCAAGTTGCGGTGCATAATAAAAATCATCGAGGATTTCTTGACGGAAATCCTGCTCCATGTCGGCGGGCATTCCATACATGGTCATCAAGCCATCTAGCGAGGTGAGTCCAATCGCATCTGCCTCGTGGCAGTGGACTGGTACTCCCGGCAATCGACTCAGACCAGGCAAGTGATCTTCATGGACGTGGGACAGAAGAGCGTGATCTACCGGGAAAGATAGCCCTCGCTCCGCCACAGTTAGAGAGGGATCGATGAGAACGTTTTGGTGTGTTCCCTGCACCAATAACGAATTTCCGTGCGGGTATTTGCCTCGATCAGCGCCCGTGAGAACAGTTACGGCGCCGAGATCAAGAGCTTCGATCCAATCGACGCCCAGAAAATTTTCAGCCACAGCGCTTGAGGGTACTTGTGGCCGCAGCTTCAACTGCAAAGAGTCTGGTTGTTCGTGGCGGTGAGTCGGCCTGTAGGCGGGATTCTGTCCAGTGACGAAAGTCACGTGGGTGACCATCCATCTCAGCGGTCTACCCGGAATCTTGAGGCGGGCCACCTGATTCCTGCTTGACCTTGCTCCGGGTGGGGTTTACAAGCCGTGCAAGTCACCTTGCACGCTGGTGCGCTCTTACCGCACCGTTTCAGCCTTGCCTGTGACTAGCGGAACTAGTCCATCGGCGGCCTATTCTCTGCTGCACTTTCCGTCGTCTCGCGACGCCTGGTTATCTGCCAGCGCCCTGCCCTGCGGAGTCCCGACCTTCCTCAATTTGCCTCATCTCTGAAAGCGAGACGAACTGCGGTCACCCAGCCAACTCACCGCCAGTCTCACTGTATCGCCGCCTGTGGGACCTGACGCGGAAAGCTTGTGTTTACTCAAATAATGATCCGCTCTTAGGAGCCCAGCGGCCGCCAAGGACTCCGCCGAGAGTGGCGAAAGACACCGCCAACAAACAGATGAAGATCACACTCAACCAAGTCACCGAACGTACTCCACGCGCCAATCTGATGCATTGGGCCACTACTGCGAAGATCAACGCCGGGCTAGCGGTGAGCATGCCGTGGGCAATGTGCGCTCGCGGTGCTCGCCATGCTGCGATGAACCCGCCGAGTATCAAGCCAACGGAAAGCGCTGCTGTTATGAAAAGAGAACTTTCGCTTTTCTCGTCTACGAAGCTCCCAATTACAAGACCAACAATCAAGACCACAGAAAGTGAGAAAAATGTACCAGCTAGCCACGAATTGCGGTTTATTCGCTGACCGAAGAACAAAAAATCTCTCCGCAATGCCATTTTCCTTCTATTAGGTGAGCGAACGCTTAATTAGCCTGGACAACCAGAGGGCGGATGGGAAAGAATCCTGATTGAGATGAGCATCAGCGAACCAGCCCCTACCCCAGTCTTGCATTTGAATCGCACCGCCGCGATCAGCGAAGCCCGTCAGAGCCCACTTTCGTTCGTTCCAGGATCGAAGGGATGGCAACAAGTAGCAGCATGTCGCGGAATTGATGCTTCCGTTTTTTTTCCAGAAGATGAGAACGACGATGCTGACATAGCGAAGAAGATTTGTGGACACTGTCCCGTGGCGCAACCATGCCTGGAGTATGCGATCACAGTGCGAGAAAAAGATGGTGTCTGGGGTGGAGCTACTCAACGCGAACGGCGAAGCATTATCCGCAGGCGCCGGCGCGCTGCGGCTCGACAGCGTTCCCAAATTGAACTCGGTTCGCGAAACTGAAGAATCCTCTGGACGATAGAGTCCGAATAGTGATCAAGGACAATAACGCCGTAGAGGTCGATGACACGCTAGATGCGCACGGCGGTTGGCCCGGTGTTCTCAGTGACTTAATCGCTGGAGTTGACTTGACACCAGCCGCCTCCCGAGCGGCTCTTGGCTCGATACTCCGAGGCGAAGCTTCTGATGCGCAGGTAGCAGGATTCATCGTTGCATTGGGGATGAAGGGAGGCTCGGTCTTGGAACTTACTGGTCTCGTTGAAGCGATGATGGATGCTGCAGCACCCTTGGATCTTCCTGCTGGAACGATCGACATAGTGGGAAGCGGGGGAGCCCCGTCTCGTCGGAAACACGCGTTGAGTGTTTCGACGATGGCATGTTTTGTTGCCTCAGCCGCAGGAGCTGTTGTGTGTAAACACGGCTCGGTAGCCGCATCATCAAGCAGCGGATCATTCGACACATTGACCGCATTGGGTCTTGCGATCGAGCTCGAGGGAGAAGGGGTCGCTCGTTGCGTTGAAGAGATCGATCTTGGTTTCGCTTTCGCTAAAACATTTCACCCAGCGATGAGATTTGTAGGTCCGGTTCGCTCTGAACTTGGCGTTCCAACGACATTCAACTTTCTCGGTCCGCTCTCACACCCGGGAGGTGTGCGTCGGCAAGTGGTGGGAGTTAGCGACCCTACGATGGCACCTAGAGTTGCGGGAGTCCTCGCAGCGCGAGGCAGCGAACACGCATTAGTCGTACATGGAGGTGACCGCCTCGATGAAATCACCACTACCGACTTGACACGTATCTACGAGGTTCGTGACGGCGAGGTGGTGGGAGACTCCCTATTTGATCCCGAATCGGTCGGGATTCGTCGAGTTAACAGAGCAGAAATTCAGGGAGGAAGCCCTGAAGAAAATGTGCGGATCATGCAAGAACTCTTTTCAGGCAGTGACACTGGGCCACGAGCCGATATCGTCGCCGTCAACGCAGCGGCGGGCCTTGTTGTAGCTGGAGTTGTTGACGATTTTGCATCCGGTGTAGATGCAGCCAAAGAGGCAATGACCAATGGGCGTGCCGCAACCCAAATCACCGCTGTGGTCGAGCTAAGTAACGAGATCGCTGGTTAATCATGGTTATAGGGCAATCTCTACCTTTTGGGGTCAGGGACGTTGTCCGTTTAACTGCCACATCGGATGAGAGTCGCCAGCATTTGGTAGGCGAGGCGGGCACGGTGGTGGCCATCCAACCGGGAAATCGGTTTGTGATGGCTGCCGTAAAATTCGAAAGCAGCGATCGACGTTGGACCATGGTGTACGGGGTTGACGAGTTAGAACTCATCGAGAGGTACGGACATGGTGTGAAGTTTTTGGACCATCGCCCGAACACTTGATCACTCAAGAAGCTTGCCTTGCGGTTTGGTTATTGCGTACTTGAAAGTCATCAAGGTAGGGATATCGAGACGACAAAGGCTGGTCACAATGCACAAGACGCAACTTGTCCGCCTGCGTGTTTAGCCAATTGGCGACGCACCATAATTCGTCAACCTCGTCTTTGTGAGTGACGTCTGTTGGGCGACCATGGAGGACATCGCTTGCCTCATGCTCGCTCCACTCTTCTGCAAGGCGACCTCGCTCAAGCATGGTCACTCCGACTCCAGGCAGTTCCACCACTAGACGTCCGGTGGAACGGATGCTGTCAAGCTGATACTTGCGCCGAAGCGCAGTTGACAAGGCTGATGCGCGTCGGCGCATTTCTGCGGCCTCCTCGAAACGCTGCTGGCAGGAAAGGTCAATCATTCGATCTCTAAGAGGTTCAAGGAGGCGTTCAGGTTGGCTATTCAGAGCAGCTAGAACATCTTCGACGATCGCGCTGTAGGACTCCTCGCTTACCTCCCCAGAGCATGGACAAACGCTCGCCCCGATTTGTGCGGCAACGCATGGTCCCGAGATATTTCGGCGAGTGACGCGCTGAGTGCAGCGACGCAAAGGCATCACGCTCTCTATGGCGTCGACTATGTCTCTCGCTATACGGCGAGATGAGACCGGCCCAAGGTAGAACGCTCCGTCATCACGGCATTCGCTGACGATAGAAAGCCGAGGGAAACGCTCTCCGAGCGTCAGTTTTATATAAGCGTATTTTGGCCAATTTTTTGAGCGCCGATTGAAGCGTGGCCGAAGCTGATGGATGAGACGAACTTCCAGTACTTCGGCTTGTAGCGGAGCGCTACACAACGTGTAGTCAATTCGCTGAGTTTCACGAAGTAGTTGGTCGACTTTGCGTCGCCGGTCACTAGAAAAGTAGGACCGAACCCGCGCTCGAAGATTTGTTGCTTTGCCGACGTACAGCACCTCTCCCCGTTTGTCGATAAAGCGGTATACCCCCGGGGAACGCGGAAGGTCTTCGGTGAGACGCAGCTTTGTCGCTTGAGGATGGCGTTGAATTTTGGGCAGCTCCTGGAGGTCATCAAGCCCCATCACCCCTAAGGCAGATGCTCGCTCCAGAAGAAGGTGAAGCAGATCGGCTGTTGCTTGCGCATCATCGAGGGCGCGATGACTTGGCTGATGAACTAGCCGAAAATATTTCGCCAAGGTGCCAAGTTTGTGGTTGGGAACTTCATCTCGGATCAAACGACGAGCTAACGAGAGAGTGTCTACGTGGGAGCCTCCCCAACGATCTCTGCCTGAGCGTTGCAGGGCGGCATTCAAAAAGGCAAGGTCAAATCCGACGTTGTGTCCGACAATGACTGAATTTCCAATGAATTCCAAAAGGGTTGAAAGGACATGCTCGATTTTTGGAGCACGGTAAACCATCGCACTGGTGATCCCGGTCAGCACCGTGATCTGAGGTGGTATGGCTCTTCCCGGGTCGATAAGCGTCTGAAAGGTCCCTAGTTGTTCGCCGCACCTATATTTGACGGCCCCAACCTCAGTGATCATGTCGCTGTCGCGACGCCCGCCTGTTGTTTCGAAATCGAGCACACAAAACGTAACCTCGTAAAGGGGAGTGCCGAGGCCATCTAGTGATTGCTGAAACACCTACACGAATATAGCGAACAAGTGTTCGATAGTGGTGTTCTGTCCTCAGCACCGCTTGGAGGTTCAGGATCGGCCGGCTATTCGCTTCAAAAGCCCGCGCTTTCGGGTACTAGGCACCGGCATGTCTATAGTTGCCAACGCAGCCGCAAAATCTGCTCCGCTCTGAAATCGATCCTCAGGGTCTTTCGACATTGCTCGCATGACAATCTCGGCCAAATCATCTGCCACGCCGACATCGCGAGGGTGAGGCGGAGGGAGCTTCACGTGTGCATGTAGAAGTTCGTTGCGCTCACCGTAGAAAGGAGCAGCTCCCACTACCAGTCGGTAGAGAGTCACCCCCAGGCTGTAAAGGTCGGTTCGTCCGTCAACCAAATTCCCGAGCGCTTGTTCTGGAGCGAGAAACATGGGAGATCCAAAAACCCGACCCTCGGGTGGCCCCGGCCCATCTAGATCGTGAGCCAGGCCAAAATCGAAAAGGACAGCACGGTTCTGTTTCTCGTCCAACATGATGTTCGATGGCTTGACATCGCGGTGCACGATGCGATGTTCGTGTACGTGATCGAGGGCTGAACACATTTGCTGGATTATTGCGATTGCCTCACCCAAGTCGATTGCCTTTTGGGACTGAACGTGCTCCCAAACGGTCTCACCATCGATGGGCTCAATCTCTATGTAGTGAGTACCAGCGATCACACCAGCCTGCATCACTCTCAAAACGTTGGGATGTTCTATGCGAGCCATCAGTTCGTACTCTTGCTCGAACAAGCCGCGAATTTCTCCCCGAGCTTCAGCGAAAGGGGTTAGGACCTTGAGAGCGACTTCGCTGCCATCGCGCAATCCAGCGCGGTACACGTGGGCGACGGTTCCACGACCCAGGAGTTCGGTAATGCTGTAGGGGCCATATTGTCGACCCACCCAAATGTCTGCGTTGTCGCCGAACATTTTTAACCTCGCAGTGAAGAGTACCTGTCGCGTAGCAGTCGTTAGGCCTTATGAGCGGTACCTGTCCCTCCCCTGTTTTAGCTTGCCTCAGTAACGAGAGACAGGGCAGGGCTAATGATTAACGATGACATTACCGGCGACTTCCAAACGAGCGTGTCTGCTCATTCAGACTCAATACTCATCGATTGTGACACGTGCGCCCTAAGCGCCACTGATGTATGCAATGACTGTTTGGTTACCTATTTATGTAGGTCTGAAGATAGCTCGGTGGTAGTGGAATTATCTGAGGTCAGAGCACTACGCGCGCTGAGTGAGGCCGGTCTGGTGCCGAGCTTGAAGCTGCACAAGTCTGTCGAATGCGAATCTGGACGGTAACTTTTCCAAAACGTAGTTCTAAATAGCGTCAGCGATGCGGTGATGAATTTATGTCTGAACATCTTGTGGCACGGGGCCCCAGTCTTGAAGAGTTAAAAAAAATCGGAATGGCCGCTGGTCTAGATGACTTAGCGGTCACCGGTGTCGAACCAATCGTTGACGCTCGCCAAGCCATTGAAGAGAGAAAAGCCCGTGGGCTTCATGCGGGTATGACCTTTACGTACGGGAATGCGGAGCGAGCAACGGACCCCTCACAATTGTTCAAAGGAGCGCGGAGCGTTCTTGTGGGCATCCGTCGTTACCAACCCCCACCGGCCACGCCCCAGCAAACGCGTCAAGCCGCTCACAACCCACGAACTCGCGCCGCTGGGTCCGTAGCCGCATATGTGTCATCCGACGAATACGGGTTACTGCGAGAAGGTTTGGAAGCGATCGCCGCTCATCTTGAAACTTTTGAGGCACACGCTGAGGTGGTGATGGATGACAACAGGCTTGCGGACCGAGCGGTCGCCAGCAAGTCTGGCCTTGGATGGCTAGGACGCAACACCATGCTCATTCATCCACAGCTTGGTTCGTGGACAGTCATAGGTTCGGTTGTCACAAACGCAGTGATTCAAGAAGATTCACTCAGGGTTGTGGACGAGTGCGGTACCTGCAGCCGCTGCAGTGTTGAATGCCCTACGGGTGCTATCAACAACTTCGGGGTGCTGGACGCGAACCGGTGCCTAGCGTGGCTTCTTCAAGCCAAAGGAATCTTTCCGCGACATCATCGAATTGCACTGGGAAACCGCCTCTATGGTTGTGATGATTGTCAGGTCGTATGTCCAAAAAATGACGAGCCGGAACCGGTTGCTATAACAGCACCGCAAAGAGAATCAGATGTCGATCTTGTCGAACTGCTTGACAGTTCTGATGAAAAACTGATGGCAACGTATGGGCATTGGTATATCCCGAGGCGTCGTCCCGAATATCTGCGCCGCAATGCACTCGTAGTCTTGGGCAACGTCGGAAACCCGAGTGACCCAGAGGTCAATCGAGTCATAGAAGCCTCTCTTGATTCGCCCTCGCCGCTGGTTCGAAGTCACGCGATATGGGCTGCGTGTCGGTTGGGTAAAACAGACCTCGTCGAAAACAGGTCGAGGGACTCTCTCCTTCGAGATGACCCCGATGGGTGGGTCGCCTCGGAATTGGCGACTTGGAAAATTTCACCCGCACTGGATATTCGATGAAGCGTCACCTATTGGTCACCAATGATTACCCGCCCAAAGTGGGTGGGATTCAGAATTATCTCTGGGAGTTGTGGCGCCGTCTTCCCGGAGACAGGGTCACGGTTCTCACTCCCGAATACCCATCATCTATGTCTTTTGACTCGGAGCAACATCACCGCATTGTTCGTGACCGAAGCAAAGTGCTACTTCCAACTCGAGCGTTAGCTTCCCGGATCCGAAACCTTGCCCGAGACATCGACGCTGAACTAGTGATATTGGACCCAGCTTTGCCCTTAGGTCATCTAGGCCCGTCACTCGGGTTGCCCTACGCGGTGGTCGTTCACGGAGCAGAAATCACTGTTCCGCGACGTTTACCACTGGCTCGCAATCTGTTGAGCCGCGTTTTAAGGGAGGCAGAATTCATTATTTCTGCCGGCGGCTACCCAGCTCTCGAGGCTTCTAAGTCCGCTGGTCGAGCGATAAAAACAATTGAGGTACCCCCAGGTGTCGACGCGGACCGATTTTCTCCTCTAGATGCCAACGGGCAACGAACGCATCGCCTTCGGTTCGGCTTGGATCAAGGCCCCCTAGTTCTCAGCCTCAGTCGCCTTGTGCCTCGAAAGGGGTTCGACCGCACTATTGAAGCGGTCGCCAGTCTGCGAGACGAGTTCCCCGGCATTCAACTTGCCATCGCAGGTTCGGGACGTGACGCAAAGCGTCTAGCGCGAATCGCGCGGAAGTTGGATTTCCCCGTCAAGTTTCTCGGCCGCGTCAGCGAGCCCGACCTTGCAGCAGTTTTTGGAATCGCGGACGTTTTCTCGATGCCGTGCCGGAATCGTTGGGGTGGTCTTGAACAAGAAGGCTTCGGCATCGTGTTTCTAGAAGCAGCCGCGTGTGGAGTGCCGCAGATAGCGGGACTCTCCGGCGGCGCCCACGAGGCGGTCACCAACGGGGTGAGCGGTCTCGTGGTTGAGCATCCAAATAACTCTGACAACGTGGCCGAGGCCCTCCGCTCGATCCTAGGGAACCCCGACGTCGCTGATCGGATGTCGAAAGCGAGTCGAAATCGCGTGACAAGCGAGCTGTCTTATGATCTTTTAGCGCAACGCCTAGAGAGGGCGTTGTCGTGAATGACGACGGGCCGGAGCAGAGCGCTATCAAGGGTAAGCGCCTCATCGCTGCCGCTTGGCAATCAACGGCCGTCTTTCTTCTGGTTCTTTTGGCAGGAGTCGTCCGGCTGGACCTCTTTGGAGTAGCTGTGGTTATCGTCTCCGTCGTAATGTTCGCTCTTGGAGTGCTACTGCTAGCGATCGCTTTCGCGTTAGGAATAAGACGGAGCCGGGCCGAAGAGATAAGTGTCGCTGGACTGTTTCTTCTTCAGGGATCCTCGCCACCGGTTGTCCGTAAAGTCTTAATTACCTCTGTCCTTACTCAGCTAACAGCGGCACTCGTTGCGTCCGGTTTGCGGATTTATACGGAGATCGCATTTGCGATTTTGGCACCTACATTCGTTTTTGGACTGGCCAGCGTATGGGCAGGCCGATACGGGTCATTCCCACCTCGCACCTCCGACTCCGTCTGAGAGCTTCAGCGTGGCAGAATGAAGGAACTGCGAAGATGGGAGGCCACTGATGATCGACAAGTTGAGCGTCTCTCGTGTCATCAATGCTGAACTGAAAGACTGTCATGCACTCGTGTCTGACATCGAAGGTTACGGAACTTGGGTCAGCGACCTCAAAGAGGTAGCTATAGAAAATCGAGACGACGAGGGCCGAGTTACGGAGGCCACCTTTCGAGTGGCGGCCATGGGTAGGAGCGCTAGGTATTCGCTCGCATATGACCACTCTGATGCTCCCTCAGCAATCCGCTGGGAACTGGTGACCGGCGACATCGTTAAACGCCTAGACGGCAGCTACAGCTTTGAGAGCGTGCTTGATGAGCCCAGACAGACTGAAGTCGTCTACGAACTCGCTCTCGAACTTGCTATTCCGCTCCCAGGTTTTGTGAAGCGTCGTGCCGAAGGACGAATCGCTCACGCTGCTCTTGACGATCTCCAGGCGCAACTAGAGCATTAGCTGATTTCCCGTCCCGAACTCGAGTCCACGGGATTTGTCGTGCTGCCTTCCTCGTTAAATTCCCGATATTTTTGAACTAGGTGTTCGGATTGACGCACTAATGCTCGGTACTCTCAAACATCGTGGAGTTCAGACGCATAAGTGACTTGCCGCCATATGTCTTTACGATTATCGATTCCTTAAAAATCGAAAGGCGGCGGGCCGGGGTCGACGTGATCGATCTGGGATTTGGAAACCCCGACATACCTTCGCCGCGAGCTGCGGTTGAGAAACTGAGCGAAGCAGCCGAAAATGCCCGCAACCATCGGTATTCGGCTAGTCGAGGCATTCCCAAACTTCGCCAAGCAGTAGCCGACCTCTACGCACGCAAATGGGATGTCTCGCTAGACCCTGAAACGGAAATAATTAATACGATCGGCGCAAAGGAAGGTTTTTCTCATCTGATGTGGACGTTGCTCGCTCCCGGCGACGCGTGCTTAGTCCCAGCGCCTTCCTACCCCATCCACATATTCGGACCGCTGTTTACCGGAGCAAATGTCCGCGAGGTGCCGTTGGCGACAGGCGAAGACTTCTTCGAGTCACTCGTGGAACGGTTTGAGTACTCCTGGCCCCGCCCTCGAGTTATCGTCCTTTCGTTTCCCCACAACCCGACTACAACATGTGTCGACTTGTCTTTTATGCAACGAATTGTCGATTTTGCGCGTGAGCGCGATGTCGTCTTAGTACATGATTTCGCATACGCGGACTTAGGTTTCGACGGGTATCAACCTCCTTCGATTCTGCAAGCTGAAGGGGCCAAAGAGGTCGCGGTTGAGTTCTATAGCCTGACTAAATCGTTCTCAATGGCGGGATGGAGAGTTGCCTTCTGTCTAGGAAATAGCGAAGTTGTTGGCGCCCTAGCAAAATTGAAGAGCTACCTCGACTACGGCACTTTTCAACCGATCCAAATCGCGGCAACGGTTGTCATGAACGAGCACTCTGATTTTCCAGCGGAGGTAAATCAGATTTACCAATCGCGGCGCGACAGTCTCATTAGAGGACTCGGACGGATCGGATGGGACATCGAACCGCCCAAAGGGACAATGTTCGTTTGGGCCCCCATCCCCGACGCGTACCGAGAGATGGGTTCAGTCGGTTTTTGTACTCATCTTGTGGAGACGACAAATGTCGCGCTTTCGCCCGGAATCGGGTTTGGTCCTGGAGGTGAAGGTTACGTCCGTTTCGCTCTTGTCGAAAATGAGCAACGTATTCGCCAGGCGGTAACACAACTCGGGACAGGTCTGCAAAGGCTCAGTTGATCGGAAAACCGATTTAACCGACTACTAAATCGCCCAATTTCGCGACCGGGCAACTGCTCGTAACCAATCTTGGTGCATGGCATCAGATTCACCTCGGTTATCACGAGGTTCGAACGCCTGATCAAGTCGCCAGGTGGCACTAATTTCTTGCGTATCCGTCCAAATTCCCTCGGCGAGACCTGCGAGCATCGCTGCTCCCCGAGCAGTTGTTTCGGTAATCATGGGTCTGGCAACGCGTACACCAAGCTGATCCGCCTGAATTTGTAGAAGCAAGTCCATGACTGCCGCTCCTCCGTCGACGCGCATCTCGCTTATTGGCATTCCACCAGCTTGTGTCATGGCCTCAACCACGTCGCGTGTTTGGAATGCCATTGCCTCTACGACCGCCAGTGCTAATTCCGCTCGCCCGGTGCCTCCCGTTATTCCAATAATTGTTCCTCGAGCGCGCGGATCCCACCAAGGGCTTCCTAGACCAGCAAAAGCTGGGACGAAAAAAACGCCACCGGTGGTGACCGCTGACTGCGCCAAATGACTTATTTCGGAGGCGTCGCCAATAACTCCTAGGCCGTCTCGGAGCCATTGGATAGCGGCGCCGGTCACAAACACCGATCCTTCGAGAGCGAAAACTGGCCCGGCGCCGAGATCCCAGGCAACCGTTGTAAGCAAACCTTCGACTGGGTCAGGGCATGTCGTGCCTACGTTCATCAACACAAAGGACCCGGTCCCGTAGGTATTTTTTGTCATGCCCGGCTCCAAGCAAGCCTGACCAAAGAGCGCGGACTGCTGGTCTCCGGCGACGCCGCTTATCGGAACCCCAGCACCCAACGCCGTGGTATCTGCAGTCATGGCGAAGCGCCCTGAGGAAGGTCGAATTTCAGGCAAGCTTGACGTAGGCACTCCGAATAATTCGCAGAGTTCTTGAGACCAACATGCCTGATTGATGTCATAGAGGAGTGTTCTCGATGCATTCGTCACATCTGTTGCGTGGGTTGAGCCTCCAGTGAGCTTCCATATAAGCCAACTGTCTATTGTCCCGAAGGCTAGATCCGGGCTCACCTCTACAGAGTGGTTCTTTATTAACCATTCGATCTTTGTTCCACTGAAGTATGGGTTAATGACAAGCCCAGTGGTTTTGCGGATTTGATCTGATTTTCCAGCGTCTAAAAGTTGGTCACAACGATCCGATGTCCGAAGGTCCTGCCAGACAATCGCATTACATAAGGGCTCATTCGAAATACGACTCCAAGCCACTATGGTCTCTCGCTGATTAGCTATGCCCACCGCCGCCACTGGTTCGTCGAGGACGCTCATAAGCTCTGAGAGAGTGCTTTGAACGGCACCCCAAATTTCCGCTGCGTCGTGTTCTACCCAACCGGGTCTGGGGTAATGCTGACGGAATTCTTTATACGAGAGAGCGACCTGTTCACCGTTCTCGTTGAGAGCAAACGATCTAACACCTGTCGTGCCTGCATCGATTGAGACCATTACTGCCATTCAAATAAGTTACCGTCTCGACCCACTGAGTTAATTAGCTAGCCCGGGTATGTTCTCAGTGCCGAACTAGGGCGGTACCGTTGACACCGTGAGAATCCTCGTGGTCGGTGCCGGAGAGGTGGGTAGCTACGTGGCGGCGCGGCTATCACGTGAGGGGAACGATGTAGTCGTCATTGATGAGTTGCGGGATCCTCTGATGCGACTTGAGCGAGACAACGACATTCTCACTGTCACTGGAGATGCAACTAACCCCAGCACTTTGAACGAAGCAGAGGTAGAAAAGACTGAGGTCCTGGTCGCAGTAACGCAGAGCTACAAGACAAATTTGCTCGTCTGTCTTCAGGCGAGACAAGCACGTGGGGAAGAAGCACTTTCGACTGTCGCTCGCATCGATGACCCTGAATTACGAGGACCTGCCGGTCGCAAGATTCGTGAGGCAATGGGCGTCGACCTCGTCTTGGACCCTGACGAGCAGACCGCCGGAGCGATACAGGAACTGTTGCTCTACCGAGGCGCAAGCAATCTGCACGAAATGGCTGGAGGGGAAGTTCTATTAGTCGGTGCGCGATTGGTTGACGATGCCCCTGTTGTGGGTCGCTCCATAGGTGAAATTGGCTCCTCTTACGATCCGGAATGGGACTTCATCTTCGGTGAAATTGTTCGGGGCGGAGAAAGTCACGTTGTCCGTGAGGAGACGATTCTGCAATCACACGATTTGCTCCGGGTGGTGTGCCTTCGCAGAGGTCGTCGTGAGCTAATGGGTTTACTTGGGCTACACCGAACTGAAGTCAAACGAGTGGTGCTCTTAGGCGGCGGCCGAACAGCTGAGCTCTTAGCTAAGCGACTGATTGACAGGGGAGTCGAGGTCGCCATTATCGAAGTACGAAAGGAGCGCTGTGAGAGGCTGGCAGAGAATTTGCCAGGTTGCTTGGTTTTCGAGGGGGATATAACAGACACCGACCTTCTCTCTTCGGAACGAGTTGGCGATTTCGATGCTGTGGTTGCGTCGACAGGGCAAGATGACGCGAATGTCCTCGCCTGCCTGTATGCGAAATCGTTGGGAGCCCCGGAGACAATTGCCGTGGTGCACAGACTTAGTTTGCTGCCTTTGCTGGAGCAAGTTGGGATTGATGCGGCACTGTCACCTCGGACTGCAAGCGCTAACAGCGTTTTGCGTTACGTCCGCGGGGATGTAGCAGATGTGGCGACCTTCCTAGACGGCGATGTTGAGGTCGTGGAGTTTGAGGTGGCGCCCGAAGCTCCGGCTGACGGAGCAGCCGTTCGAGATCTCGGTCTCTCCAGCAACGTGCTCCTTGCGGCCATCGTGCGCGACGGCAATGCGCAGATAGCTCGCGGCCGCAGCATTCTGCGTGCCCGTGATCATGTGATCGTATTTGCGAAACCGCACCTTGTGGATGAGGTGAAGCAGGCCTTCGGGTGACACCAAGGCCTCCCGTGCGAGCACCGGTTCCAGGTGCAGCGCATCGGTTCACAGCAAAACTTTTGTCCTGGTTCGGAACATTTATTCAGGCACTTTCTAGGGGAAAGATAGAATCGGCTGTTGGAGTGACCATCGGTGCCGTGTGGGTCCTCAGCGCACCGTTGTTTCTGATCTGCTCTTTAGCTGACTTCTTAGACGGAGGTTCCGACTTTTTAGCGCTGTTTATCACCGGAGTCGCGGTCGAAGTTGCCGGACTTTTGGTGGTCCGCATTTCAAGGTTCCCTTCAAGTTTGCCGATTTATCGGTTGTTCACCGCTGTTGTGTGCGGCGCTGCTGCAGCGCTAGTGGCGGTGACCGCGGCGCACCTGGCCACCGGTGTGACGAACCAATTAGATGTGGCTCTAGTCGAAGCTGCAGCGACCATCACAGGCACTAATGCATCGACTATCAATCCTGAAATGCTTTCTTTAGGCATGTTGCTATTTCGAGCGTTTGGTCAGTGGCTCTCGGCGGCAGCAATCATCATCGTGCTGGTACGAGTGCTGCCGCACTTGGGAGTCGGGGGACTCGACGCTGATGGGGGAGTCGCAACTCGCTCTGCTAGGCGTTTAGCGCCCCGGAGCGGCTCAACCATGGCACGGCTTGTCACCCTCTATGTCGCATTGACGGGACTACTCGCCATCGCATTTTTGTTAGCAGGAATGCCCTTCGTTGACAGTGTCGTGCATTCTTTGACAACTATCTCTTCGGGGGGCTTCTCCACTCGGTTGGGCTCGATAGGTTCATTCAATTCGGGACCTATCGAATGGGTCGCCATTTTTGGCATGTTCGTCGCTGGTACAAGCCTTCCCCTCATCTTTAGGGCGATGCGTCGAGGCGATCTCCACCGTTTCGTTCGAAGCGTGGAGTTTCGGGTCTATTTAGGATTAATTGCGATCGTCACACTTGCTGTGATTGCTTGGTCCGACGATCTGCCCACGGCAACCACCATTCGATATGCCGCCTTCTTCGCTGTGTCATCGATTTCTACAACTGGTCACCTTGCTGGAGATTTAGCCAGCGTCTCTTTCGGCGGGGAGGCGTTGCTGCTCGTCTTGATGGTTGTGGGCGGGATGTCTGCGTCAGTAGCGGGTGGCTTCAAAGTGATGCGGTTTATGGTCCTCGGGCAATACATTGGCCGCGAGTTACGACGCAGCGTTCATCCAACGGCGGTCGAAAAAATTCACCTCGGCCGGTCCTCAATAGGTGAAACGGCGCTTGCACGCATTATTGGCGAACTGTTCCTCGCGACGATGCTTTTAGTCCCCACAGTCCTGGTGCTCAGCGCAGATGGCCTAGACATCGAAGGAGCGTTCACCTTTGCAGTTTCAGTGATGTCGAACGTGGGCGTGGCATTTGGAGAATTTGGCCCCCAAGGACACCTTCGAGCGGTGGGCCCCATCGGACATCTGTCCGCAGCGCTTCTGATGGTGATTGGACGAATTTCGGTTACCCCGGTCCTCGTGGCGCTCGGAGGCGTAGGCGAACCCGCACAAAGCGCATTGCGGCGCTGGCGCATGACTAAGCGCGAAGTGGTGGTTCGATGAGACGGGTAGCTGTGACCCCGGTTCGCGTGGCAGGTGCCGCATTGATCGCTATCGCCTCGGCAATGGCTGTTTCGGCTGCCGTGGCTCTCGTGGATGGGGGCGGTGGCTTCGGAGGTCTTTTTTGGTCAGCGATCATTACCGCCTGTGTGGGCGCTGGATTGTTTTTTGGGTCTGGTGTTTCCCCATCAGCTGATTCCGCTCTCGCTTTTGCTTCAGTGGCATGGAGCTGGCTAGCTGTTTCCGTAGCTGGAGCGATGCCCTTTCTACTGACTGGCGTAATCCCTTGGGCCCGGTTTGACGATGCGTTGTTTGAGTCTGTTTCGGGATTTACGTGCACTGGGTCAACGATCCTGTCCGATTTTGGTTCGATTCCGCAGGGAGTCCTCTTCTTCCGGAGCATGATCCAGTGGTTCGGAGGTATGGGGCTCATTGTGTTGGCCGTGGCGATCCTCCCAGCGCTAGGGATAGGCGGACTTGAGCTGATAGCGAGCGAGGCGCCCGGCCCAACCGCCGATCGACTTTCGCTTCGCGTGCGAGATACGGCGAGACGTTTATGGCTGTTATATGGCGGAGTAACCTTGCTGATTGCTGTAGCGCTTTCCGCAGTTGGAATGTCAATTTATGACTCCGTAAGCCACGCGTTTACCACTGTTGCAACAGGTGGCTACTCGCCCTACGGAGATTCCATTTCCCACTTCGATTCTTTCGCTGTGGAAGTGGTACTGATTCTTGGAATGCTCTATTGCGGAGCGAACTTTTCCACTCATTGGCACGCTGTGACCGGGGGAGTCGGTGCTTATCGGCGAGTATCTGAAATTCGTTGGTATTTGTGGTTGATCTTTTCGGCGTTTGGTTTGTTGATATGGGTTAACGCGGGAGAATTGGGGTGGCTGCAAAACATCAGAGAGTCGCTCTTCTATGCGGTTTCTTTAGGGACGAGCACAGGCTTTGGCACGTCTGACTACATCGCATGGATGCCTGCCGCTCAAGTCATTCTTCTTGTTCTCATGGTCATTGGTGGTATGAGTGGCTCAACTGCCGGCGGAATGAAGGTACTCCGACTACAGGTCGTGTTTCGATATGCGTTCAGAGAGCTGGTGCGAGCACGACACCCCAGGGCAGTGGTGCCGATTCGCCTGGGTCAGACAACTATTGAAGAGCAAGTGGCGGCGAAGGTAGTTGGGTTCGTTCTGCTTTATTTGGGTTTGATCGTTGCTGGTGGGGTAGTCCTAACCGGGCTTGGCGTGGACCCTGTCACAGGATTCAGCGGAGCCATATCAGCTCTTGGCAACGCCGGCCCAGCTCTTGGGGATGCAGGCCCTACAAATAATTTTCTCGTCTTTCCACGGGCGGGCAGAATGGTTCTCATGGCTTTGATGGTTTTTGGACGCCTAGAGGTTTTCCCGGCGATGCTGATGTTGGTGGCTGCTACGAGAGGCGTGGCTCAAGCTCGTCGACGCCGGCGGATAGGACACGCAGCGTTCAAGGAATGACTATTCCTTGAACGTGACTGGGGCGAGAGCGGAGTAATCGTTGATAGTGAGAGGTGCTGGGAGGCGCCCTTCTGGAACTTCTTCTATCGACCCCTCTCCATCGGGAAGCTGAACGGGTTCTCCTTCCAAGAAGAAGACCACTCCCTGAGTGTCATTGATCAGTGCCGACGCAGTGAATACCAGTTGGGCAGAGGCGCGAATTCTTTGCGCACCTTCAATTTCGAAAAAGGTTTGGTTGAGATGAATGGAAATGGTGTTGTTGCGCATCAGCGCAACATCCACTACTTCGGTGCCGGCAGGTATCGCTGATACGAACCCGTTCTCGGCCTCGGTTTCCGTCGGGCCCTCAAGGAGATTGTTCAATGGCGCGTCAAGGAAGACAGGAGGCGGTAGCGGCCGTTGCATTTCAACCAATGCGTCGTCGCGCAGAAAATAAACTGGATGGAGTGTTGCGTTGGGAAGCAAGGGAGATTCGTTTGTCTCGGCTACCTCTGATGGAAACACATCCCTGGGGACGAAAAGAGCGGTCGGCTCGCTATCAGAGCTAAGGCCACAACCAACGAGAGTTGCCAAGACCATTGTTAGGGCAGTGAAGGTGGAGCGCTTCGAATTCGCTGTCATCGCCTGCCTGCTCTGGGAAGAGTGATAACGAAACGTGCCCCGGGCTGGCCGTCTGATTTGCCTTCGACGCGTGCGCTTCCACCGTGTCGACGAGCATGTTCGTCAACGAGAGCTAAGCCAAGTCCGGCACCATCACCTGCACCTCGTTTTCGAGCAGCAGCGCCTCGAGTGAATCTTTCAAACACTAAAGATCGTTCAGATGGCGCCACCCCTGGCCCTGAGTCCTCAACTGCGATCTCAATTTTTCCGCCATTTGGGGTAACAGTTATCCGGGTGACGCCGCCGCCGTATTTTTGAGCGTTACGCAGAAGGTTGTCCAGCACTTGGGCTAACCGTCTTTTGTCACCCATCACTAATGCGCCTCGCGCTGTCCCGATTATTTCGAGCGAAGCATCATCTTCGGTAAGTTTCAAAGTCGCTTTCACTAACTCTTCAATGTTGACGAGATCGTTTTCCATTGGTCCTGAATCTGATGTTGAAAGATCAAGAAGGTCTTGAACCAGATGCTCGAATCGAGCAACTTCATCATTTAGGAGGTCAAGGGCTTGTTTTGTTCGATCGGAAAGTTCTTCTCGGCGGTGTTGCATCACATCAATGGAGGCGCGAAGCGTCATCAACGGAGAACGAAGTTCGTGACTGACGTCAGAAGCGAAACGTGCATCGCGAGTAATGCGATTCTCCATGGCAGCGGCCATTTCGTTGAAGGAGTTCACTAGGGCAGCAAGATCTGGATCGCGCACCTCCTCAAGTCGAGTGTCGAAACGCCCTTGAGCGATCGAGGTAGCGGCATGAGAAATTTCAGTGAGAGGCCTCAGGAGCCCGCCGCTCGCCCAAAGGCCTATCCCCACTCCCACAAGTACCGTAAGAGCACCGCCGACCAACAAGATCAGTGCCAGACTCTCTAAGGTGTTTTCCACCTCCACGAATGGAACCAACTCAAAATAAGCGACTTCGTTCAGAGCCGATGCTCCTCCTGGGCGGAGTTGGAGACCGAACGCTAATACCGGCTCATCATTGAGTCGGTACCTCAATGACCGCGCATCGCTGGCCTCAATGACGGCTACAACAAACTCGGATGGTAGGTCGTTCGGCGTGAGAGACAGCGACGTCCAGGTCTCATCACCGGTGCGAATAATCGACCGACTTCCGCTAAGGCTTGGTAATGACTCGAGTAGTTGAGCGAAATCGGGGTCCTCAGCTCGTAGCGAACTCTGTACCTGTCGAGCATTGGCGAAGAACTGACGCTCCGATGACTCCTCGCGTTGGCGGAGCATCGATTGTCGAGATAAGCCGTAAGTGATGATGATGAGCACTAAGGCAGCCACTGCAGCGCCGAGAGTGAAGGCCCCGATTACACGAGCGCGGAGCGGTAAACGGCGCCATAACAGGCCGCGGTATTTCGTCACTACGGTTGCAGCTTGTAGCCCATGCCTCGCACGGTCACTACATGGCGAGGGCGAGCGGGGTCGGTTTCGATTTTGGTTCGCAGACGACGAACGTGGACGTCGACTAACCGACCGTCACCGAAGTAGTCGTAACCCCAAACTTGTTCCAGTAAGTGTTCGCGGCTGAGAACTTTCCCTAAGTGGTCGGAAAGTTCGCACAAGAGATGGAACTCGGTCTTGGTGAGATGAATTTCATCGCCGCTTTTACGGACGACGCCCTCGTCAGGAATTATGTCCAGGTCGCCGATGCTTCTTGGCGCGGCAGCCTTGTCCTCAGATCGGACTCGTCGCAAAAGTGCGCGAATGCGAGCTGATAATTCCTTAGGTGCGATTGGCTTGGTTACGTAATCATCTGCTCCGGCTTCTAAGCCTGCGACCACGTCGCTAGTGCCATCTCTGGCCGTGACCATAATTATCGGGACATCGCTGCTTCGTCTGAGAGCACGACAGACTTCAAAGCCGTCTATGCCTGGCAGGCCGATATCGACGAGAACCACATCAGGAATAGTGGAGTTGAAATGTTCCAGTGCTTGCTCGCCAGTTTCTGCTTCTAGGACGGTCCAGCCTTCATCTTCAAGTGCGAATCGAACGGCGGTACGGATTCGCTGGTCGTCTTCGATCGTTAAGATTCGGATGCTCACACCCTAGATATTGGCCGATGGGGGAGCCTTTTGGGAACCAACTGCGATTTCTGCTTCATTTACGGTGCCGCAGAGTTGTTCCCAGAGGAGAGGTCCAGACGCTATAACCCGCTTGTGGATTGGCTCGTAGACAGCGATGCCACCCGCTGATCGCACGATCGCAACACCCGCCGCTACATCCCACCACTGCACCCCAGTTTCATAAAACCCGTCGAGGCGTCCACTAGCAACGGAGCAAAGATCGATAGCGCACGAACCTGCCCGGCGAATATCGCGTACTAGCGGGAGGAACTCGGCAAGGATCAACGCTTGTTGCTTACGGAGATCTGAGTCATAGCTAAACCCAGTTCCGATTAACGCGACGGATAAGTCTTGGCATGAAGTCACTTGGACGTTGTCACCATTTTTCGTCGTAGCGCCGTCAATTTGCGCCACGTACATTTCATCGTGAGCTGTGTCATAAACAACTCCAATGATCGGCACACCATCGAGTTCCACTGCGATCGACACTGAATGGTTGGGAAAGCCGTACAGGTAATTCACAGTGCCATCGAGTGGGTCGATCACCCATCGAAACCCTGAATTGCCTTGCGTGTCGGTTCCCTCTTCCCCAAGTATTCCGTCGTCGGGTCGGGCGCGGCCTATGCCGGCAGTGATTATCCGCTCGGCATCGCGATCGACTTGGGTAACGGGGTCGGTGGCAGTTGATTTGGAATCGACGTCGCCCGTGTGTCTCCGAAAATGCACTTTGCCTGCTTGACCTGAAAGGTCTACGGCAAGATCGAGAAGTTCTTTTAATTCCTCAGACGACGGAAGTGAGTTACTCAACGTCGCCGCGCTTTTACCGAAGCGACATCAGTCCATTCCGACATGGCCCGAAGTACTAGTACGCACACGACAGCGACACCCGCTGCGGCTAGCGCTGAGCCTGCGGCCCCAGCGACGATTACCCATACGCTTAGGTCGTCGCCCCATTGCAGTCGGCCTAGAGCGAATCCCATCAGGCCGCCACAAAGACTCGCGAGTATCACCGCTGAAAAGGCAAGAACTCTTGCCAACACCGATGGTAAAGCCGTCGGTGACTGGGAGTTGTCATGCCCAGATGTTGTTCGTAGGAAAGGTTCTCGTCCGTGGGCCACCAAAGCATCGTATTCGTATGTCGCCGTGACGCAGGTATGAATGGCAAACTGCGGAGGTGCGAAACTGGGCTGTCGGTGGTGGGATAGTTTGCGACGCGGACCGGATCCTGATGGTGCACAATCAGCGGCGCGGTGGTCGTAGCGATTGGAGTACCCCGGGAGGCGTCATCGATGAAGGCGAAACAGTGCTGGAAGGCCTTGCCCGAGAAGTCACAGAAGAAACTGGGCTAGTCGTTGATGAGTGGACTGGGCCGGTTTACACCGTTTCAGCGGAAGCTCATGACATGAACTGGTTGTTGCGGGTTGAAGTTCATTTAGCAGCCGGGTATGCCGGCGTGATCAAGATTGAGGACCCAGACGGGATTGTTACAGCTGCTGAATGGATCCCTAGAACTCAATTGACGCAACTGTTGGAGGGCCAACAGCTGTGGCTCAGGGAACCGTTGCTTGACTACCTGCACGGTGAAGTCGAAGAGGGTTATGAATTTAGGTACCGGATTGATGGGGTTGACATAGATGATCTTCGAGTTCAGCGTCTCTAAATGACGGAGTTTGTTTCCTCGCAGATGTTCCTCTCCTACCTTGGTTAGTTGGGTTTATGGGTGACCTACCGATTCTTCACGTGGATATGGATGCCTTCTATGTTGAGGTGGAACGCCAAACTGACCCCTCTCTGATAGGGAAGGCCGTCATTGTTGGGGGAGAATCCGAGCGAGGAGTTGTTGCCTCAGCGAGCTACGAAGCGCGCTCCATGGGAGTCAGGTCAGCTATGTCCAGCGTGTTGGCGAGGAAACTATGCCCAGACGCTGTGTTCGTCCGCTCCAACTTCTCGCGATATCGAGAAGTTTCGAAACAGGTGCACGAAATCTTTGACTCCGTCACCCCGCACATAGAGCCAATTGCTCTAGACGAAGCTTTTCTCGATATCAGTGGGGCTCACAAACTGTTCGGCAGTTCCGAAACGATCGCCTGGCAGCTTCGAAACGATGTCTATGTTGGAGTAGGACTGGATTGTTCGGTCGGTGTCGCTAGGTCCAAATTGTTGGCAAAGCTTGCTTCGGAAGCAGCAAAGCCCAAGGCCAACCGCCGTGGGGTTCAACCTGGTCAGGGTGTTTTTCTCGTGCCTCCTCAAGAAGAGACCTCATTTTTGCAGGCGCATCCGGTGGAAGCCCTGTGGGGTGTTGGATCTGTGACGTTTGCCAGGTTAAAGGCGCTAGGTATCTCGACCGTTGGGGAACTGGCATTGGTGCCAGAAGATGTCTTAGTCGAAACTCTTGGAACATCTCACGGAACACATTTGTCAGAACTCAGTCGAGGCATCGACCATCGACGGGTTGATTCCGAAAGAAAAAGCAAGTCAATTAGTCATGAGGAGACATTCGCGCAGGACGTTTTTGATCGAAGTCATTTGGTGAGCGAAATTATTCGACTTTCAGATGCGGTTTCCACTCGTGCTAGGAGAAAAGGATTAGCTGGGCGAACTGTCCACTTAAAAATCAGACGTCCTGACATGCGCTACCTGACGAGATCGGTGACTCTTAGCGAAGCTGTTGACATCCTCCCGGTGATTTCAGAAACGGCTATTGAGATGTTGGACCAACTCGACCTCACTGAAGGTGTCCGATTGCTAGGAGTAGGTTTGAGCAGACTTGGCGCACCTGGCCCGCAGCAACTAACTCTTGTTGGTGAAGAATTAAGTGATCCGGCTTGGGGACAGCTTTCTGCGGCCATGGACCGCATACGAGAACGGTACGGTGAGGCTGCAATCGGCCCCGGTTTTCCTCGAAAAAACGAGGGGATGAACGATTGATGACAGTGATGATGTCAATCTGGAGTGAGGGTCGTCCTAGACTGGAAGAACCGACGAACGGAAGATCTCGTGCCGCTCTCTGACGACGAACAGCGCATCCTTCATCAGATAGAGAAGGAGTTTTACGATTCGGACCCCGAGTTTGCCCGCGAAGTCAGCGAAACGACCCTTTATCGTCACGCACTTCGCAACATTAAATGGGCGGTAATAGTTGGTGTTTTGGGTTTGGTTGGGGTTGTAGCTGCCCTGCAAGTCCATTTTGGTCTAGCTTTCGTGGCCTTTTTAGTGATCTTTGCTTGCGCCGTCGTTATCGAACGCAACCTGCGAAAAATGGGTAAGGCGGGCTTTCAAAAAGTCACTGGTCAAGTTCGTAGCGGTCAGATCCGAGCCAACATGGGTGGGTTGTCTGAACGAATGCGAAATCGGATGCGCCGGGATGACCTCTGATTGAGGCCATCCCCTCTAATGTCGCTCTCGCACTTGATGTTGGGGGCACGAAGTTTGCCGCGGGCTTAGTCACTGATGATGGCGCCGTCGTCGCCATGAAGCAGGTTCCCACCCCTCAGACTTCCCGAAGCGACGACTTGTTCGCGACGTTGTTGGGGTTGGCTAATGATGTTCTCGGTAGTAATACCGAAGTAGTCGTGTGTGGGGTCGGGTGCGGGGGTCCCATGGTCGGAAGTGGTGCAGCTGTATCTCCGCTAAATATCCCGGCATGGCGAGAATTTCCGCTTCGCGAACGGCTTCGTGAAGGTTTAGGCATGGATGTGCATATCGACAATGATGCAAAGGCCTTGGCCTTAGGGGAAGCCTGGTTCGGGGCGGGGAGAAAGTTTTCCAATTTTCTAGCGATGGTGGTCTCGACAGGAATTGGCGGGGGGCTATTTGTCGATGGACGCCTGTTGGATGGTGGCGATGGGAACGCAGGGCATATTGGCCATGTAATCGTGGAGCCAGAGGGAGCTGATTGCGCTTGCGGCTCGCAGGGGTGTCTGGAAGCTGAAGCTTCTGGACCGGCTATCAGTCGCAGGCTCGGCGCCGATCCCAGCACGGCAGGCTCAGAGGAAAGAAGACGGGCCGGCATGTTAGTGGGACGGGCAGTCGCCTCCGTCGTGAATTTGCTTGATTTGGAACATGTGCTTATCGGTGGTTCAGTTGCTCTTGGCTTTGGAGACGAATTTTTTGATGCCGCAAATATGGAACTTTTGGAGCGTTGTCATCTGGATTTTTCTCGAGGGGTCAAGATTTCACCGGTCGGCTTGGGAGCGGAGGCCCCACTAGTGGGCGCTGCCGTTGTTGGTTTCCGAAGTCTTGGTATTGATGCCCGAGCGAGATCGATCTGATTAGAATTGCCGTTGTGGCCGGGAAGTCGGGTGCTCTTCGATTGTTTTTCGCTGCAACGAGCGCCGTTGCAGCGCGGCCCAAGTTGTGGGTGGTTGCTCTTTCAACCTTCTGCCGTATGGCTCGCTCACGTTGGTGGCGACGAGCGCCGTTCCTACCGCTTCCCGCCGAAGATTTCCTCCACTTCCGTATGGTCACTATGTATGGCGCCGATGGTTCCATGGAGAAAGACCGGCAGGCTAAAGACATAGTCGCTTGGTTGGAATGGTGTCGAACCTGGAGGTCCGTGAAGTCATGAGCGGAGACCGAGGTTCGGTCTTTGCTGAACGGACTTTGGTTTTAGATGTTGGATATCGGCCTCTGTCAGTTGTTTCTGTGCGAAGAGCCCTTCTTCTGGTGTTGGCTGACAAGGCAGAAGTTCTTCACGCAAGTCAACGTGTGTTGCGCTCCGAAAAACTCGAGATCTTTGCCCCGTCGATAGCTCGTCTTCGGTACCAGGTCGGTGCTCCCTATCGGCGGCGTGCTCCACTGCACCGCAAGGCTGTATTCGCGCGCGACCTCTATCTTTGCCAATACTGCGGGCGACGGGCGGAGTGCATTGATCATGTTCACCCGCGAAGCAAAGGTGGGGAACATGCCTGGGAGAACGTTGTGGCCTGTTGTCGAATCTGCAATGAGGCAAAGGGCGACACCTTGCCTGAGTATTCGAAATTTCGGTTGCGACGTGTTCCGCACGCTCCCGAACACATAGCCGTAGCCGCAGGGTTGCGAAGAGGTGTCCCGCCGGAGTGGGATATTTACCTCCCGAACCGTTTGTCGCTCTCGGCATGAACTCAACCCGAGAATGGGTTGTAGAAACATGGCACGCCGGGGCACCGGCACTTCACCATCGCCCCGTCCCCGTTGATGGTCGAAGAAGGATCTCTATTCTTGAGTTCAACGAACCCGCCCTCGTATTGGGATCAAGAGGGCGCGACCCACAGATGTGCGAAACCACCACCCGACGCCAGAGTGGAGGAGGCATCGTCTGGCTCGATCCACGGGAGTCGACCTGGATCGATGTTACGTTGCCTCGTAACGACCCCTTGTGGTCAGATGATTTGAGTCGATCCTTTCATTGGTTAGGTGAGACCATCGCGGCGGCTTTCGTTGATCTAGGTCTAAACGCGGGCACTCATAAGGCCAATCTTGTAGGCACCGGAAGCTGGTGCTTCGATGGAATTGGACCAGGAGAAGTCATTTTGTCTGACCGTAAATTAGTTGGTATTGCCCAACGGCGGACTAGACACTCAGCCCGATTTCAATGCGTCTGGTATCGACATTTTCAGGGACCCCAAGGGCTCACCGAGGTGAACTCCAAAGGAATTGGATGGGCCGATGCCGGTCTTAATTGTTCGATGACGGAAGTACGGAACTTGGTCGTTTCGAAGCTTCTCGCCGCCTGAGCCATGCCACATCAAGTCAAAAAACTACTTTAGGTGAAGCAAAAACGCGCTAAGTGATCGGTTTTGCAACTTTGTGTGGTTAATTACACCCATGTCATTCGAAACTTTCTACGCAAAGTGGTGAAAGTCTGTCCAAATGGCTGGACTCGAGCCCATAAAAGTCATAAAGTGTCACAAAGTGGAGCAATAGGGAATGAAATGGGTTAACTCCCACAGAATTTCCCAACCACAAAGATCATTCCCACACAAGATGGCACTAATTCGCGAGGGCAACAGTGGAAGAGCTATTCGTCGGTCAGTTTGAGCATGCGCTCGACGCCAAAGGACGAATTGTGCTGCCCGCTTCCTTCCGACCCTCTTTTGACCAAAGCGGCTTCTTGATTAAGGGAAGTGAAGGTTGCTTGGCGCTACTTACCCCCGAACGCTTCCGGGACATAGCGCAAACAATGGCATCTCGTTCCGAAGAAGGTGACGTTCGTCACCGATCAGCGAAGCGGTCATTTGGTGCAGGTGCCGCGCACATCCTGCCCGATAAACAGGGACGAATTGCGGTTCCCGAAGATCTCCGTTCCTTCGCTCATCTGGAACGAGAATGCGTCATTGTTGGCGCAATAGATGAGGTCGAGATTTGGGACAGGTCTCGCTGGCAAGAAATCACCGAGGTGGGCGATTCCCTGTTGGAGTCACCTGACGAATTCACTGAACCTACCGGTGGCGACTAACAGTGACTTCTTTGCCCGATGACTCATCGTCGAACTCGACAGAACACATCCTCGGTGATGTGAAATTCGACCACCTGCCCGTCATGCTGGCCGAAGTTCTCAAGGTTTTCGAAGAAATAGAGGACGGACTAATCGTCGATGCGACCATAGGGGGAGCGGGCCATGCTCAAGCGCTGCTCCAACAAGCACCAGCCCGTCAACTATTAGGGATTGATAGAGACCCCTCAGCGGTGAAAGTTTCCCGAGACCGCCTCGCCGAATTTGGGCAGAAGGCTCAAGTGGTGCAGGGTCGATTTGACGAAATCGGCCAGATTCTTGACCTCGATGGAAGGCAACTGAACGGCGCACTTTTCGACCTTGGCGTAAGTAGCCACCAGCTGGACACGCCTGGCCGCGGCTTCTCGCACCGTTACGCAGCGCCCCTCGACATGAGGATGAATCCCGATGACGTTCTTGAGGCAGCCACCATCGTCAACAGCTACGGCGAACAAGAACTAACGGATTTGTTGCGTACAAATTCCGACGAACGATTTGCCTACCGAATAGCCAAATCGATCGTGTCGGCCCGCCCCATTGAATCAACGCAAGAACTCGCCGACATCGTCCGAAGCGCAGTGCCTGCAGCTGCGCGCAGAAAAGGGCGACACCCGGCTATGCGAACGTTCCAAGCCCTTCGCATAGCCGTTAACAACGAACTCGCGCTCATCGAACCTGCTTTAGCTCAGACAATAGAACGACTCAGACCTGGGGGTCGATTGGTCGTTCTTTCTTATCACTCTGGAGAGGACAGAATAGTGAAACACGTTCTACGCGACGCCGCCGATGGCGTTTGTGTTTGCCCATCGAGCCTGCCCTGCATATGTGGTTCCGAACCTAATGTCAGACTCCTTCGACGCAAGGTAGTGCGCCCAACAGACGCCGAAATCGAACGAAACCCGAGAGCGGCAAGCGCTCGGTTCCGAGCCGCAGAACGACTCTTCGTAGGAGAGGCTTAGATCTGGTGACCGCTGCGATCAGTATCGACCTACCTGTAAGCCCCGATGTGATTGAAATAGCTGACGGGTCGCGGTTCATGGCGAGAAAAGGTCGTTCGTCGCTGGCGAATCGATTTGTCGGCGCCACAACTCTCTTTGGGGGCGCGACATTGCTGCTTCTCATTGGGCTCGCCTTCCTCGGTTTGCTGATCAACCGTCGCCACGTCGAGCTAGAGCGTTTAAACAACGACATAACGCAAGAAAGCGAGTCAGTTCGCGAACTTCGCATCGAGCTTGAAACCCAACGGGCAACAATACAGATCGAAAAACAGGCGAGCGAGATGGGGATGCTTCCAGCAGAGTCGGCGACACAAATTCAAGTCCGGCGCGAACATTTGAACTCGGGCCGCCAAGGTGAACTCATCCGTACCCGTTTAAGCGATACCGGCGACTGGCTGTCAGTCGATCGGCTACTGGCTGAAGCATTACCTAACGCCGCTTCCCTCAACGGCCGAAAAGAATAGACCGGAACTCAAGTGGCGCCGTCTGTTGGAACCCAGGAAAGGTCCCATTCGAAATCGGCGACTCAGCCCGAGGTTCCTCGTCCTTCAACTTCAACGACACGGCTGTCTAGCCCTCAAGGCCAAGTGGGTTATCGAGGACGACGAATTGGCCTTCTGATTCTGTGCGCCTCGTTGATTTTCACGCTGTTCACCGTCCGCTTAGTAGATATCCAAATATTGAATCGCAACCAGTACATAGACGGTATTAATGGTCACAGCGTGAGGTCTTCGATCAGTGGTTCACGCGGTGCGATCCTTGACAGAGACGGGTCCGTTCTTGCTTTTAGTGACACGTTGCCCACGATCGGCGCCAATCCGCGATCTGTAATCCACCTGTACGACGTCGCCTCGCAGATAGCTCCGCTAATTGGCGAATCACAAGCAACCATCATCGACCGACTAAGGAGCGACAAGGCGTACATTCATCTAAAACGGCAAGTAACACCGAACATCGGAGACCAAATCCGACAGCTCGGCTTGGTCGGTATCGAAATTCGGGACGAACCAGCGCGCCGCTACCCAAATGGTGCTGCCTTTGCTCGCAACGTCATCGGCAATGTCGATGTGGATCAAAAACCGTTAAGTGGACTTGAACTGCAGTTTGCGTCCCTTCTCTCGGGACAAGCAGGATCCCGAACGAACTTCGTGTCTGGAACTAGCTCCGGTTCCGTAAGACTGCCAGGCGCTGACATCGCCTTTGAACCAGCTCAACCTGGACAAAATCTGATTACGACCCTTCACGCCCCAACTCAATTGTTGGTTGAAAGCATTCTTCAAAAAGCAGTTACGGTTAGTGGTGCAAACTGGGGAACTGCAATAGTTCTCGACGTCGCAACAGGCGAAGTACTCGCATTAGCGGACGTCGGGAATTCAAGTACGGCGGAACAAGCGCGTGTTACAGGCAGCAGCGGCGCCTACATAAACTCGTTTGAACCCGGATCGGCAACCAAGCCCTTCACAATCGCGGCAGCCTTGGAAGAAGGCAGGATTGCGCCCGACCAAATTATTAAGGTTCCGGCTAGCTACAAGTACTCGGACAAAGTCTTCAAAGAACCATATGTGGGCGAAGACCGGGAGTTATCGATATCGGAGATACTTGCTAAATCCTCCAACATCGGGACCATCCGCATCGCAGAGAAACTGGGCAAAGACCACCTGTATTCCTACCTGCGGGCTTTCGGATTCGGTGAATTCACCAGCGGCGAAGCGGGCGTACCAGCATGGCCCGGCGAGACCAGAGGAAAGCTTCACCCGCCTACGCAGTGGGAGGGAACTGGCTTAGCGAACATAGCGTTCGGACAGGGCGTTTCTGTGACAGGGATTCAATTGGCTGCGGCATTCAACACCATCGCGAATGACGGCGAATACGTTGCTCCCTCTTTAATCCTTGGAATAGCTGGTTCCGATGGAGTGATGCGTCCATTTCCTTCTGGAGTGCGACGCCAAGTAGTGAGCGCGACCACTGCCAAGACAATGCGCGACATGCTTGCTGGTGTGGTTACGCAAGGAACTGGAACGCGAGCACAAGTTGATGGGTACTCCGTCGCTGGAAAAACAGGAACCGCGGAAAAAGCTTTGAAGGACCGCGCCGGATACAGCGATGACTACACGGCGACCTTCGCGGGTTTCGTTCCTGCGGAAAACCCGAGGCTTACCATCGTGGTGGTTCTCGATGAACCAGATGAACATTTGGCGGGCCTCGCGGCGGCCCCGGTGTTCTCCGACATAGCGACTGGCGCTCTGCGGGCGCTTGGCGTGCCGCAAACGAGGTAGCGATTGATGATTGGAGCTTCTCTCGCAGAAATCGTCGCGCAAAGCGGTGGCCAGTTGTTGGCACAGTCGCCTTCAGAGATGGCCGAAGTATGGCTGTCGGGCGTTAGTCATGACAGCCGCGTCGCAAGAAACGGTGATCTGTTCGCTTGTATTTCCGGAGAGCACCACGATGGGCATCTCTTTGCCACGGAGGCACTAAGGGCGGGCGCCTCAGCACTTCTGGTTGAGCGTGAACTAGAGGACGGCGTACCACAAGTAGTGGTGCCTAACGTCCGAAAAGCTTTAGGTCCAGTTGCTGCTTCAATCTACGGAGAACCTTCCAAACACCTCAAGGTGGTGGGAGTGACAGGGACAGCAGGAAAGACGACGACGACACAGGCCCTAGCCGAGATGCTCAAAAGCTGCGGTGAGAGTAGTAGCTCGATAGGGACTCTTGATGGGCAGCGCACCACTCCCGAAGCACCTGAGTTGCAGAGATCGTTTGCGCGGCTACTCGAGAGTGGTACGGATTGGACGTGTATGGAGGTGTCCTCTCATGGTCTGGAATTAGGTCGCGTTGACGGCACTCACTTCGCCGCTGCGCTTTTCACCAACTTGAGCCCTGAACACCTTGATTTTCACGGAGACATGGACACATACTTTCGAGCGAAGCGCAGACTTTTTGATGAGAGAACCGAAACTGCAATCGTGTCAGTCGGCGACGAGTGGGGCAGACGTTTAGCACGCGAGCTCAGTGCATCACGTGAGGTGGTCGAGGTTGACCCCACTCTGATCCAAGACCCAAGAGTTACAGCGAGTGGCGCTACCTTCATGTGGCGCGACCAAGAGATAGAAACCACACTCGTCGGATACTTCAACCTGACCAATTTGTTGATGGCCGCAGAAACGTTGAACGCTTTAAAGTTCGATCGAGCCGACATTGCGCGTGGACTACGACTAGTTCAACCGGTTCGAGGAAGGATGGAACCAATTTCCGCCGCTAGATCCGACGTCTGTGTTTTAGTGGACTATGCCCATAAACCGGCAGCGCTTTCTGAAGCTCTGAAAGCAGCTCGAAGTATCACAGCGGGGCGCGTATGGGTGGTGTTCGGCGCCGGAGGTGATCGCGATCAGAAAAAACGATCCCTGATGGGGGAAATAGCCGCTGGTTTGGCCGACGAAGTGGTCGTGACTTCAGACAATCCTCGGTCGGAAGATCCAGCCGATATCGCTAACCAAATAATCGTGGGAACTCTACGTGGAAGGGCGCGCGCTCAAATCATTCTCGATCGGGCCAACGCAATCCATTTGGCGATTGGCGAAGCTGTCGCAGGAGATCTAATTCTTGTGGCTGGAAAGGGTCACGAGACACACCAGATCATTGGTGAGGAACGACGACCTTTCGATGATGTTGCTGTTTGCGAGCAAGCTCTAGCGACTCGATTGGACGGTAGAGGCTGATGATCGCGCTCCTGATCGCAGCAGGCGTCGCCATGGGCGTAAGCCTCGTCGGCACGCGCGTTCTAGTTCCCTGGTTGCGAGCCCGTGGGGTCGGCCAACCAATCCGCCTGGACGGCCCGGAGGGTCATCTCACCAAGGCAGGTACTCCCACCACGGGAGGGATTGCAATAGTCGTTGGAGCGGTAGCCGGGTACCTCGTGAGTCATCTTCGATCGGAAACGATTGTCACTCGGTCGGGCGTTGTTCTCCTTGTGGCAATCGTTGCTGCGAGTGTTGTTGGGCTAATCGACGACTGGATCAAGGTCAGTAGGGAACGCAACCTGGGCCTTAACAAATCAGCCAAAATTATTGGCTTGCTTGGAGTGGCGATCGGGTTTTCAATTCTCGCGATGTATTGGGCTCAAACCAGTCCAGTAATTGCACTGACTAGGGCCGAATTGCCCGGCATCAGCCTGGGAAAGATTTTGTGGGTGGTTTGGGCTTCGATTTTGGTGATTGCTACCGCCAACGCTGTCAATCTCACCGATGGGCTCGACGGGTTAGCCAGCGGATCAGCAGCGATGGGGTTTTCAGCATTTGTGGTGATCGGTTACTGGATCTTTAGACATCCCGAGAACTACGACGTTAGTCATGCATTGGATCTGGCGATCGTTGCCGCGGCGATGACTGGAGCTTGCATCGGCTTTCTTTGGTGGAACGCTCCGCCGGCGCGAATTTTCATGGGAGACACTGGATCGCTAGCGATCGGTACTGCTTTCGCAGGACTGGCCTTACTCCTCGAAACCCATCTGCTCTTGCCAGTAATCGGTGCCCTTTACGTCCTTGAGACACTCTCAGTGATTCTCCAGGTTGGTAGCTATCGGATCTTTGGCCGCCGCGTTTTTCGAATGGCGCCTATCCACCACCATTTTGAACTACTTGGTTGGCCCGAAACAACAGTCCTTATTCGTATGTGGATCATTAATGGAATCTGTGTCGCGTTCGCGTTGGGTGTGTTCTATGCCGACTTCATCGGGCTTGATTCGGCTGCCCTAATACAGCCAACAGCTTTGCGGTG
>Ga0114993_10000875_pt1 | contig 34891 bp, 29 predicted proteins | sample ArcticOcean_MG_C_FD_87042 | JGI IMG/M metagenome (GOLD analysis project Ga0114993, IMG submission 87042) | Marine microbial communities from western Arctic Ocean - ArcticOcean_MG_CB2_150 | ecosystem: Environmental > Aquatic > Marine > Oceanic | place: Arctic Ocean: Canada Basin | collected...
ATTCTTTGGTCATAACTTGATCTAATAATGTATCTTTGCTACTCTTGCCTTTTAAAATAATCTTTCTTGCATAATCTCTTTCTGAAAATATACCTATAGGAAAATCATTATTATCAACGATAATAATTGCGCCTATATTCTTTTCTGACATTAAAATAAGTGCTTGCATTACACTTTGGTCTTTTGAAATAGTACAAATTTGTCTATTTTTATTTAGTTTTAAAAAATCTTCTAATCTAGTCATAATCTAATTTTGTTTAACAACAAACCCAGAACCAAGATCCCTAAAAGTTTTTTCATTGGCACAATATTCGCAGTTTTTATTTGCAAAGTCTACGGGCACACTTCTGGCACACTACTTATGATTTTTGAAAAATTTTACTAGCTTATTTGAGGGTAGACGTTCATTTTACGGGCAGAAAGGTACGTGCGTCAGGCTCATAACCTGAAGGTAAGAGGTTCAAATCCTGCTCCCGCAACCAAAATTTTTAATATTATTTTTTAATTTAATTTTCAATTCTTGGATTCGGCAAGGGTATAATAAACTTACCTCTATAACCCTTTTTTTTTAAATTTTTTTTCAACTCGTTGGCTATGTGCCACGAGAATAAAATTACATACTCAGGCTTGTCTTTAAAAAGTTTACTTTCTTCTAAAATTGGTATTTTAGTTCCAGGTATGTAATGATTGATTTTATATGACCCTTTTATTTCTAAAACACAATTTATTATATCCTTATCTAATCCAACATAATTTATCAAAGTTGATGCCCTTGATGGTGCCCCAATACCATAAATTAACTTATTTTTCGATCTAATTGAGTCTAGCAACTTATAAAGTTTAATTTTTGAATTAACTGTATTTTTTCTAAACTCCATGAATTTTTTCCAATTCAAATGTTTTCTTTCTAAATTAAATTGTTTTTTTACTGAAGATTTAGTTTTAAAATAACCTTTCCTTGCTGCATATACCCTAATTGATCCACCATGAGTTGGTATTGCTTTTGTATGAATAATTTCTAATCCATGTTTTTTGAAAAGATAATTTAAACTGTTAAGAGAATAATATCTTAGGTGCTCGTGGTAAATTGTGTCGTACTGAACAGTTTTTATTAATGGTAAAAGATAATGTGATTCTGAAACAAATATTCCATCATTTTTAAGATTTTTTAATATTAATTTTATAATTTTATTAATATTATCAATATGTGCAAACACGTTTGTTGCAGTAATAATTTTAGCTTTACCATATTTTTTTAAAATACTATTTACCGTTTTTTCATCATAGTATCTAATAAGTGTATCAATACCCTTCTTAATAGCGAGCTTACCAATTTTTTCTGGGGTAACACCAAGAACTCTATGATTATTTTTAAAATTAGATAAAAGATTTCCATCGTTTGAACCAATATCAATGACTAGATCTTTTTGACCCAATGGATAGTTATTTATTATCTCTTTATATAAATCTTTAAAATTTTCTCTTAAAACCTTGGTGGTGCTGCTAGTATAAGGATATTCATATGGAAACAAAATTTTTTTATCTACAACCAATCCCAATTGAGCAAGTTGAGACTTCGGGCAATAAAGTAGCTCCGCCGGAAATGATTTTTCTTCAACGGGCACTTCATTAATTTTTCTCAAAGTATTTACTGGTGGCAAATAACCTAAAAAAATAATGGATTTAAGTTTTGAAGAATTAGATATCTGACATTTTAATACAGGCTTTGATGAAATGTTTTTCATTTTTTTTTAATATTCTGGTGGCTATTAATTACCTGCTTTAAGCCTACTGTCAATGAAACTTTTTTAATAAAGCCTAATTTTTTTAATTTAGATATATCTGGGCATCTCACTTTAGTACTTCCTTTGGCAATTGTTTTATTTTTAATAATTATTTTTTTATTCATTAATTTTGAAACTTGTAGAGCTAATTTTGATATTTCAATTTTTTCTGTAGTTCCAATATTATATATTTCTAGATGTTTACCTTTTCTTAGAATTAGACCAAAAGCGTCGGTAAAATCTTTTATATGAATAAAAGATCTAATTTCTTTTCCGCTACCTAAAATGTAAAAATTTTTATTTTTTTTGCTAATTCCTTTCATTCTATTAATAAATTGTGGAATTACATGTTCATTTCCCATATCAAATCCATAGACATTATGTGGTCTAAATATAACAAGTTTATTAAAATATTTTTTTCCATAGTGAATACCTAATAATTCTGAAATAATCTTACCTCCGCCATATGAATATCTTGGATTGTAAACATCTGGAATTTTTAACATTTCATCTTCTTTTGTTGGAACTTTGTTTGGTGTCTGATAAACCTCTGAGCTTGAAGCTAAATACAATTCTTTAATATTGTTTTTAATACACGAATCAATAACATTAATTATTCCTTTAACTGCAATATCCAAAATTTCAACAGGCTTTTTATAAAAAAATTCTGTTCCATTTACATATGCTAAATGAATTACTGCATCTTTATTTTTGAAAGCCTTAGAAACTTTTTTTGCATTTCTAATATCTCCTTTTATGAAAGAAAACTTATTTTTGACATCTGATAGTCTTCCTAGCTTCCCTCTTGAATTGTTATCAAATACTGAAACTTTATAATTAGAATTAATTAAATGTTTTGTGATTGAGGCTCCAATGAAGCCTGTGCCACCTGTTACTAAAAAGGACTTTTTTTTCATGTTAATTTAAAAATTTATATCTTTTTTTATACATCTTGTGGACCTTTTTTTAGCCATGTGGTGCATAAACCATAAAAATACCATTTTAAATATTCTGGCAACCATTTAAAAATTTTAAATCTACTAGACCCCTCACTTCTTTCTTCCCATTGTGCTGGAACTTCAGATATATTAAGTTTTAACCTATTGCATTTTGTAAGCAATTCTAATGAATATGCAAAACCTACTTTGGATTCTATTGTTATTGTATTTAATAATTTTCTTGAAAATAACCTGAATCCATTGCTAGCATCTCTAACTGGTATACTAGAAAGAATATATAAGCTTGAAGAAGCAACTCTAACTAGAATTGATTTAATTAAAGGACACCCAATCATAGAGCCTCCTTTTATAAAACGACTGGCAACGACAATATCGTTATTTTTTTTAAAAGATAAATACATTTGATCAATAATGCTAATATTTAAAAAATCATCAGCTGGATATACAATTACACAATCTGAATCACCATAATAAAGTCCTTGCTTGATAGCCGAACATGGTCCCTTCTCCAAGTTTTTTACTAACACAACTTCAAAATCAAATTTTTTTAAATTGTCAGTGTAATGAAAAATATTGTCGTTTTCGTCATCATAACATAACAAAACCCTAAATTTAGTTTTAATTACATTTTGAAATTTTTCCAGCAACTTTATAACTTTTTCCCCTTCGTTATAAATTGGAATAGCAATTTCTAAAGGAACTTTATCTATCATTTATTTTTCAATTTTTTTAAAAGACTTAAATTCATAGATGCATCTTTAGCAATTTTAAAACTTAAGTGCTTTGTAATATCTTTTCTTAAACATGGTTTTATTTTTTTACTATATTTTTTGTAATTATCAAAATCAGATTTTTTTTTATTTCCAATATTAACAACCCCAATAAAATTTTTTAAACTAATCTTTCTAATCTCTTTTGCTAAATCTTTAACTTCAATCATAGAAGTAAAGATATCAGTGGCTGCAGTATCAAACCTTATATTGTTTTTATTAAAAAAACGTGTTCTTATAACAACATAATTTTTCAACTTTTTTACTATAAGTTCGGAGCAAAGTTTCGTCCAGCCATAAAAATTATATGGTTTTAAAATACTTTTTTCAGAATAATTGCCATTGGTTGAGGGATAAACTGCATCAGAAGAAATATGAATCAATCTAATGTTTTTTTTATACTTATTGATTGCTTTAACTAAGTTTAATGTCCCAATTACATTAGCTTGAAAAGCTTTATTAGGTTTTTTTTCACATTCCGTCATTCTTGCCATAGCAGCACAATTAATAATAATTGAGTATTTTTTATTAAGAAACTTTTTAACGGAGGATTCATTAAGAAGATTTAAATTATCTTTTTTAGGGGAATCAATTTTTTTGAAAAGTTTTGATTTTTTTAATGCTGATCCTAAGTTACCGCTGCCCCCAATTAACAATACTTTATCTTTCAATTAAACCCCATGTGTCAATAACTTCTTTATTTTTGGGAAATTTCATTTTTTTATATGCCTTATGTGGAGTTGCAATAATAATTATGTCAGCTAATTTTGTAAGTTTTTCCTTTGTTACACCTTGGGGGTGCTTAATATATTCATCAGAAATAACTAATTTTATCTTATTTCTTTTTAATATTTCAATTAATTTAATTGATAATGAGTCTCTATCATCATCTATTTCTGCCTTAAATGCTAATCCAAGTATACCAACTGTTTTATATTTAAGTTTTAAACGGTATTTTTCTTTTAATTTTTTTAATAAAAAGTTTGGTAAATTTTCATTAATAGATGTCGCCGCTTTACCTAAAGTAAAATTATTTTTTAAAAAAGCGGATAGTTGTACCGTATCCTTAAATAAACATGGACCAGCTGCAAAACCTGCTAAAGGTATATCTCTATTTCTTTCATAGCCATCAATCATTGTTTTTCTTAATTTACTAAAGTTTATATTCAGATTTTCACAGATCATAAGAAATTCATTTGACACAGAAAAATTTATATATCTCCATGCATTTGAAAATAATTTAACTAGTTCAGCTTCCAGAACACTTGTAATAATTATTTTTTTGCAAATTAGTTTAAATAGATTTTTTGAAACTAATATAGATTTTTTAGAATAACCTGAAACTATCTGCGGAAGCTTGGGCAATTCTTCTATCGATTTACCTTGAACAACTCTTTCTGGACAATATGATATATTTTTAAAACCTTTACCAAGAATATTAAAAATCTTTTCACATGTTCCTGGATATATTGAACTTCTAATTATTATTGTTTGATCTTTTTTTATGTAACTTTTTAATTCTTTAAATAGTTGAAAAAAAAACTTTAAGTTTGGCTTTAAATTTGTTGTAACGGGAGTTCCTATACAAACTATAACTACTTTAGCACTTTGAACATATTTAATATCGCCTGTTGCAAAAATTTTCTTTTTATTTTTTAATAAAAGTTTTGTTGCCCCTATTTCCAAGAATGGCATAATCCCTTTATTAATTTTATTGATTACTTCTATATTTTTATCATAAAGCACGACTCTTTTATTTTTTGAAGATATTAAAATCCCCAGAGGTAAACCTATATGACCAGCCCCTCCTATTATACAAACATCAAACTTTTTCATTATATTTCTATGTTAATTTGAAGTAACTCTTACAAAGTGTATTTAATTTTAAATAAATACTATAGATTTTGCTTAGAACCTGTATATCAAATAAAGTAAAATATGGAAATAAATTAATGTTTGAAAAAATTGAAATTCTTTTAATTATATTCGCTCTGTTATTAACTTTTTATTTTGTTATTTCTTGGGGTGCTGGAAATTGGAAAAAAACATCTAAATCTCCTGAAATTACGAAATACTTATTTGGTGTGCGAATTTTAATAATTATTCTTGCCATAGTTTCGCTAATTTTATGGTTATTATCAAGTATATGAAATTTAGATTTGAATTTGATAGTCTTGGTAAAATAAAGGTTCCATCAGACAAATACTGGGGAGCAAGCACTGAAAGGTCAAATAAATATTTTGATATTGGTGATTTTTTGGTAAGGCCAATTGTAATTAAGTCAATTGCAATTATAAAAAAAGCAGCAGCTAAAGTTCATGCAAAAAATAATGAAATTGATAAAAAGATTAGTAAAGCAATTATCAAAGCTGCAGATGAGATTATATCAGGAAAGCTTGATGAGCATTTTCCTCTTAAAGTTTGGCAAACAGGATCTGGTACGCAAACCAATATGAATGTTAATGAGGTAATAGCTAATAGAGCTATACAAATTCTTGGTGGTAAACTAGGTAGCAAAAAACCAGTTCATCCTAATGACCATGTAAATAAATCTCAATCTACAAATGATGTATTTCCATCAGCTATGCATATAGCGATAGCTATAAGAGCTACTGGAAAACTATTACCATCTCTTAAATTGTTAAATTCAGAATTAAAAAAAAAAGTTAATGAATTTAGTAAAATCATAAAAGTTGGTAGAACTCATCTTCAGGATGCGACTCCTATTACTTTAGGGCAAGAGTTTTCAGGTTATCATTCACAATTAAGTAAATGTATAAATAGAATAGAAATTGCTTTGCTGGAAATATATTTCTTAGCTCAGGGTGGTACTGCTGTTGGCACTGGTATGAATACGAAAAAAGGCTTTGATAAAAAAATAGTTTCTGAAATAAGAAAAATTACTAAACTTCCCTTTAAACCTGCGGAAAATAAGTTTGCAGCGCTTGCGTCTCATGATTCTATAGTTAATTTTTCTGGAACAATGAATACTACGGCTGTTTGTTTGATGAAGATTGCAAATGATATTAGATTTTTAGGATCCGGTCCAAGAGCAGGATATGGAGAACTTATTTTGCCAGAAAATGAGCCTGGCTCATCAATTATGCCAGGAAAGATAAATCCAACTCAGTCAGAAGCTGTAACGATGGTGTGCGTAAAAGTTATTGGAAATCATAATGGTATTACAATGGCTGGCTCTCATGGTCATTTTGAATTAAATGTTTTTAAACCATTAATTATTCATAATATTTTACAATCAATTCATATAATGTCAGACGCATCAAAAAGTTTTGCAAAATATTGCATCAAAGATCTTAAAGCTAACAAAGTTAAGATAAAAGAAAATTTAGATAATTCATTGATGCTTGTAACGGCATTAACACCAAAAATTGGTTACGATAATGCTGCGATGATTGCAAAAAAAGCTCACAAAAACGGAACTACATTAAAACACGAAGCAACAAAATCTGGATTAATAACACTTAAAGATTATGAAAAATTTGTAGATCCAAAAAAAATGATTAAACCAAGTTAAATTAATTTTCTTCCGAAGTTATTATTTTAACAAATTCTTGAAATTTCTGAAAATTAAATAAACTTTCATAATCACTTAGTAACATTATATCGTTGAATTGCTCTTCAATAAAATCAACGTCACTACTCGAGTACTTTTCATTGCCAGATATTTCATAAAAACTGCTCTTAAAATTTATCAAATCTATGTTACCATTTACGAAGTAACTAGATGGCGTATCTTTTTTATTATAAACTCCAAATTTAGATAAAAATTTCTTCTCATTATCTACAAATATATTACTTTCAAATTTAAAATTTGTAAATTTTTTATCATTATTAATTGAACCCAATATATCTGCAGCACCATACTTTCCTAAAGTAAGTAAAAGCTGATTGATTAAAATATTATTATTATTTATTTTTAGACGAGATTCAAATGATTTAACTAAATTGTTTTTTGAATAAACCTTATTCGAAGTTATATTTAAAATTCCATTTATTTTATTATTTATTTTAAATATATTTTTTTTTTGTATTTCGTCTAAGGACAAAATGTAATTATGGACTTTTGTAAGATTTAAACTATTTAAATCAACATTTAAATCAAAGTTAAAATAAGGTTTAATTACAACTGATCCATTTATCTTTCCATCAAGAAAATAGTTTCTTAAATTTGATTTAACTATGTTTATTTTTTTGTTTTTATAGTCAAAAATGCCTGAAAAATTATTTTTATCCTTTTTAAATAAAAATTTTCCATTTTTTATTCCATTTTCATCATTTAAATTATTTGTATCAATTTCAGTAACTAAATTTAAGCTTGGTATTTTGAAAATTAATTTTGTAAATGGTTTTTTTTCTATCAATTCTTGAGTGAGCAAGAAATAAAGGCTATGCTCTAAAAAATTTCCTTTTATATCAATATTTTTATAATTTTTTTCTAAAATAAAATCTGCATTTATATTATCAATAGTAGCAACATAATTTCCTTTTTCTGAGAATATAATTTTACCTTTTTCCCATTTTATAGGTAATAAATTTTTCTTTTCTGACAGTATATTTTTATAATTATTTATTTTGTTTAATTCAAAATTAATATTAAAATTATTTAATATTATTTCTTTAAAAGTTTGTTTTTCTTTTTTTAGTAAATTCTTTAAAGATAGTGTGATTGAGGCATTGTTCACACTGATAAAATTCTTTTTACTTTCGTTTGCTTCTCTTATTTTTAAATCTTTAATATTTATTCTTGGTGAAGGAAACAAGCTATAATTATATTTTCCATCAATTGTACATTTGATATTTTTGTTCTTGCATACTAAATTTTCAATTTCTAACTGACTATAGTTATAAAACAGAGGGATGCTAATAAACAAAATTGCCCAAATTGCACCAAAAAAAATTAAAAATAATGGTAATGATTTGTAATTTTTAAGATTTATATTTTGAAATAATCTTGCAAAATTGAATTTTCTAATATCTATGCGCTTATACAATCGTAAATAGTCGAATTTTTTTATATATAGAGAAATCACCCTATAAATATTCAAAATATTATATATTTGCTCATTAATATATCTTTTAACTGTGGAGAACTTATATCTTTTAAAATTAGTATATTTCATTTATTTTGTTTATTTTAGTTTATTTCAACTTAACATTGTAAATATTAATTTAATGGAAATTACCAAAAAAAACTATTTAAGCAACCTAAACAATAATCAAAAAGAAGCAATAATAAATCCAGATGGTCCTTGCTTGGTCGTGGCTGGCGCAGGATCAGGAAAAACTAAAGTTTTAACAACCAGAGTTGCGCATATTATTAAGGAAAAAAAGGCTTGGCCTAACCAAATCTTATGTGTCACATTTACTAATAAAGCTGCTAAAGAAATGCAAAGTAGAATTATAAATGCTTTAGGTGAAAAAATATCATCACTACCTTGGCTTGGAACGTTCCACTCTGTATGTGCTAAGCTGTTAAGAAGACACGCTGAAGCCGTTGGTCTTAATTCAAGATTTACAATCATCGATCAGGAAGATCAGCTAAGATTAATAAAAAATATATGTAAGGCTGAAAATATTGATGTAAAAAAAATATCACCAAAGTGGATATTATCATTTATTAACCAATGGAAAAATAAAGGTTTGTTGCCTGAAGATGTAAATATTAAAAAAGGCGTTCCTTTAGAAAAGACTATATCTAATGTTTATAGATACTATCAAGAGAGACTGAAAATTTTAAATTCCTGTGACTTTGGAGATTTAATATTACTTTGTGTGGACATGTTTGAAAAAAATAAAGATATATTAGAACTTTATTCCAATAATTTTAAATATATACTTGTCGATGAGTACCAAGACTCGAACTATATTCAGAGCAAATGGCTCAATTTATTAGCTGAAAAAACAAATAATATTTGTTGTGTCGGTGATGACGATCAATCAATCTATAGTTGGAGAGGAGCTGAAATAAGAAACTTTTTAGATTTTAGTAAAACCTATAAAAATACCAAAGTTATAAAATTAGAGCAAAATTATAGGTCTACTCAAAATATATTAAGTGCAGCTTCCGGATTGATTTCAAAAAATAGTGATAGATTAGGAAAAAAATTATGGACAGATAGTAAGGATGGTGATCCTGTTAATTTAACATGCTACAAAAACGGAAGAGATGAGGCAACTGGGGTAAGTGACATAATAGAACAAAAACTAAAAAAAAAATATTCTTTAAATAATGTATCTATTTTAGTCAGAGCAATTTTTCAAACAAGAGAATTTGAAGAAAGATTTTTAAAAATTGGAATGGGATATCGCGTGATTGGTGGAACAAAATTTTATGAAAGAGCAGAAATTAAGGATAGTGTAGCATTTTTAAGAATAGTAAATCAAAAAAAAGATGATTTAGCTTTCGAAAGAATTATTAATACTCCAAAAAGAGCTATTGGTGATAGTACCGTAAAGCAACTTCACGACCATGGTAGAAGCAAAAAAATATGCCTAGAAGACTCTGTGGTTGATTTACTCCAGTTAAATTTAATTAAACCAAAAGCTAAAATAGGATTAGTTAAAATGTTGAGTTTTTTTAAAAAATGGAGATTGGATCAAAAAGAAAAAAAACATTATGAGTTAATGGAAATTATACTTGATGAATCTGGTTATTCAAAGATGTTAAAAGATAAGAAAGATTTAGAAAGTGAAGGTAGATTAGAAAATTTAAAAGAATTAATTAGAGGTATGCAAGATTTTGATAACTTGCAAGGTTTTCTAGAACACGTGGCTTTAGCAACTTCAATAGATCAGGATTGGGATGGAGAAAAAGTTAATTTAATGACTATGCATGGTTCAAAAGGATTAGAATTTGATGTAGTTTTTTTACCTGGATGGGAGGAGGGCTTGTTCCCGCACCAAAAATCATTGGAAGAAAAAGGTGACTTAGCTTTAGAGGAAGAGAGGCGCCTTGCCTATGTAGGTTTAACACGTGCAAAAAAAGAGTCGTTCATATCTTTTGTCGAAAATAGAATGTATAGAGGCGATTGGGTAAATTCTTTGGCTTCAAGATTTATTGATGAACTTCCTGAAGAAAATATCAAAAAAAATGTAGTAAACGAACAAAATAAAGAAGATTTCTTTTTTAATCAGGACATAAAATATAGTGAAGGTATAAGAAGCCCGGGTTATGCAAGGCTCCAAAAAAAACTAAAAATAATTAAATGACAAAATTAAAAGAACTTAAAAAATTATTTAGTAAATGCAAAATTGATGGGTATTTTATTCCAAAAAATGATGAGTTTTTTAATGAATATATTCCAGAAAGTAAAGATAATTTGAAATTTATAAGTAATTTTTCTGGATCATATGGCTTTGCATTAATATTAAAAAATAAAAATTATTTATTTATTGATGGCCGCTATACACTACAAGCCAAAATCCAAAGTGGAAAAGAATTTGATATTATAACTATACCTAAAAAGTTACCTTTAGATATATTAAAAAATAAAAAAATTTCTATTGGCTTTGATCCAAAACTACACACTGAAGTAATGTTATCTCGTTTTTTTAAAAAATGTAGCTGCAAATTAATACCTTTAAATGAAAACTTAATTAATAAAATTTGGAAGAAAAGAAATATAGAAAATTTGAATAAATTTTATAAATTAAGTGATAAAGATTCTGGGGAGACCTCAAAAAATAAATCCAAAACACTTCTAAAGCTGTTAAATAAAAATAGGTTAAATTTACAATTTATAACAGCTTCAGAAAATGTGGCTTGGGTCTTAAATTTAAGAGGGAGGGATTCTGAATTTACTCCTATTCCCAACAGCTATTTAATAATTACTGATAAAAGTAAAATTTATTTCTTTTGTGACTTAAAAAAAATTGATAAAAATTTAGAAAAAAAATTAAAAAATATAACTGTACTAAATATTAGATATATTAATCAGTTTCTTTCAAAAATAAAAAATAAAAAAATCCAAATTGATATTTCTTCATGTTCTATTTTTTTTAAAAATATTATTAAAAAAAATAATGTTATTTTTGAGAAACAAGATCCAATCTATCAACTTAAATCTATAAAGAATAAAACAGAAATTAAAAATACGATTAAAGCACATATATATGATGGAGCCGCTTTAACTAAGTTTTTATTTTGGGTTAAAAATAATTTTAAAAATAAAAATATTAGTGAAATAAATGCTGCAGAAAAATTATTCAAGTTAAGAAAAATTAATAAAACATTCAAATTTTTAAGTTTCCCAACTATATCTGGATCTGGTCCTAATGGAGCTATTATTCACTATAAAGCAAATAAAAAGAGTAACAGAATATTAAAGAAGGGAGATTTGTATTTAATAGATTCGGGAGGACAATACAACTTTGGTACTACTGATGTTACACGAACTATTTCTCTAGAAAATAATAAAGTGCGTGTGAAAAATATTTTTACAAGAGTTTTGAAGGGTCATATTGCTGTGACTAACTATAAAATAAATAAAAATACAAATGGATCAGAAATAGACTTTGTTGCAAGAAAATATCTTAAAGAAATTAATTTAGATTATGCTCATGGTACTGGACACGGTGTTGGATATTTTCTGAATGTCCATGAGGGTCCTCAAGCATTATCAAGTGGCAATAAAGTAAAGTTAAAAGAAGGAATGATTATATCTAATGAGCCTGGCTATTATGAAAATGGAAAATTTGGAATTAGAATAGAAAATTTAATAACTGTTAAAAAAAAAGGTCAATTTTACAAATTTGAAGATCTAACATTGGCTCCTATAGATAAGTCTTTAGTTGAGAAAAAAATGTTAAATAATGAAGAAGTTAAATGGTTAAATAGTTATCATTTTAAAGTTTTTAATAATTTAAAAAAATTTATGAATAAATCTGAATTAAGAGATCTTAAAATTTCATGTTCAAATATTTAGCATTTTATACCAATCTTTTTCATTAATAATTTGAATTTTAAGCTCCTTAGCTTTGTTAATTTTCTTTTTTGTAGGTTTGGAACCACCAACTACCAATATATCTAATTTTTTTGATATTGATCCTAAAACCTTGCCACCATTATCTTCGGTTATAGCTTTAGCTTCTGATCTGCTAATTTTATCAAAACCACCGGTAAACATAATGCATTTATTAGCAAATTTTCCATTTTTATTTAAATTTTTAAAATCTTCTATCTTTAAACATTTAACTAAAGATTGAACTACTTCAATATTTTTTGAGGTAGAAAAAAAATTCTCAATTGATTGAATTTGGGTGCTACCTATCCCATCAAGATTTCCAAGATTACTTAAAATTTCTTTTCTTTTTGATTGGTAAAATAAACTACTAAACTTATCTATAGATTGAAAAAAATTAGATAAAATCTTAGCGTTTTCCTGACCTATATGTCTGATACCTATAGAATAAATAAATCTATTTAGAGATATAATTTTTGCTTTATTTATCGCTATTTTTAAATTTTTTACAGATAAATCAGCCCATCCTTCTAAGTTATTAATTTTATCATAATTTAATCCAAATAAATCTGATGGTATTCTAATAATCTTTAGGTCCCAAAATTGATCAATGACTTTTTTTCCAAAGCCTTCAATATTAAATGCTTCTTTTGAGACAATATGTTTTAATTTTTCTCTTGCTGTAAAACTACAATCATATCCTCTTAAACAACGTCTAACTGCATCTTCTTTGTTCGTTGATGTGCTAATTTCTTTTTTTGTTTTGGCTCCACACAAACATTTTTCTGGAAAATTATATTTTATACTATCTTTTTTTCTTTTAGATAAATCTACAGAAACAACTTGTGGTATAACATCACCAGCTCTTTGAATAGTAATTGTGTCCCCAATACGAATATCTTTTCTATTAATTTCATCTTCATTATGTAGTGTGGCATTAGAAACAACAACGCCCCCTACTGTTACTGGCTCAACTTTTGCAACTGGTGTTATTGCGCCCGTCCTCCCTACCTGAATAACTATATCTCTAACTTTTGTTACAGCTTTTTCTGATGAAAATTTATAAGCTATAGCCCATCTTGGTGAATTTGATGTGTTTCCTAATCTATATTGTAGCTCTAAATTATTAACTTTGTAAACTAATCCATCAATATCATAATCTAATGAAGACCTTTTTTCATCGATTAGTTTGTGATGGTTTTCAATTTCATCTAATCCATTGAGCACTTTATTGTTTGGGTTGGTACAAAAACCCCATTTATTAATTTTACTTATAAATTCTGATTGTGTTTTAAATAACATTGGATCAATAACTCCAAATCCATATGCAAAATATTTTAAAGGAATTTTTGCTGTTTGCGTTGAATCTTTTTGTCTTAATGATCCACCTGCAGCATTTCTTGGATTAGCAAAATCATTTTTGATTTTATGAAAATCTTCTTTTCCTATGTAAACCTCTCCTCTTACCTCAAGAACTCTTGGTATATTTTTATCTAATATTTTTTTCGGTATACCTTTTATTGTCATTAGGTTTTTAAGTATATCTTCACCTGTAACTCCATCACCCCTTGAAAGACCTTTTGTTAATAAACCTTTTTCATAAATTAATGTTGCCGATATACCATCAATTTTAGGCTCAGATGTGAGTTCAATATTTTTATTCTTAGTATTTAAAAAATTGCTTATTTTATTTAAAAAATCTTTCATATCATCTTTTTGAAAAGCATTAGATAATGAAAGCATAGGTCTTAAATGTTTAGTTTTTTTAAATTTATTTGACGGTGGAAAACCAATTTTTTTACTAGGTGATTTTTCATTTGCTAAATGACTATATTTTTTTTCAAGCTTGATTATTTCCTGCTTTAAATAATCATAATCTTTGTCTGATACGATTGGTTTATCTTTTTTGAAATAAGCTTCATCATACTTTGTAAGTTGATTTATTTTTTTTAAATAAATTTTCTCTAATTCTTTTTTTGGCATTTATTTTACTCAAATAAACCTTTTATTTTTCGTCTTATCAAACCCATTTCCTTCTCTTTTTTTATTTTCTTTGTTTTGTATTTTTTATTAAAAATTTTATAACTTCTTTCATACCATTCTCCTGATTCGTAGTTATATCCTAATATTGCAGCTGCCTGCTTTGCTTCTTCTACTAATCCTAATTTATAGTTCACTTCAACTAAGCGATGTAAAGCTTCTTCAACAAATACAGTTCTTTCATAATCTTCAACAACAATCTTTAGTCTATTAAGAGCGGGTATCCACTTTTCAGTTTTCATATAAAATCTAGCTATAGACATTTCTTTTGCTGCCAGCTGGTCTATTATTAAATCTCTTTTAAATCTGGCATCAGTTGCATAATCGCTCTCTGGGTAATTTTCTATTATAAACTCAAATTTTTCCTTTGAGTATAATAATGGTTTTAAATCTTTTTTTTCATCTAGTATTTGCTCATAATAACACATTGCCATTAAGTAATGTGCGTATGGTACATTTATATCTGCTGGATAATTTTTTACGTGTCTCTCTAAACTAAAAATACTTTTAGAATATGCATTTCTTGAATAGTGTGAGTAACTTTCCATTAAACTTGCTTTTGCTGCCCACTCACTTTGAGGCAATAAGTTTTCAGCTTCTTTAAACTTTTTTCCTGCATAAAAAGCATCTCCTTTTATAAGAGCTTCTACTGCTTCAGCATAAATAGAAATTACCACTTCTTCTTCGTTGATTTCTGATTGAACTTTTTCTACTTTATTTTTTGAACATGAATAAAATAGAAATACAGAGAATATAATAATTAAGTAAGATTTTAGCATTTGGATAAAATCTATTTTAACAAAATATTTAATTTTTACAATTTACTTGGTTGACGTTTATTTTAAACATTCACAGCAATAGGTCTTTGGTAGGCACTATCTTTCTGTTTTTCTTGATTTTCCTGATTTTCTTCATTAATTTCGAACGTCCAATTAGACTTATCTGATAAAAACTTTCTTAGCAAAAGATTCGTAAGATGGTGTCCTCCCTGGGATGTTTTAATGTGTCCATATATTGAGTAGCCAGAAAGCATTAAGTCACCTAAACAATCTAATATTTTATGACTAATAAACTCATCTTTATTTCTCAAGCCATCGTCATTAAGAATTTTATTTTCTTTTACTACAATTGCATTTTCTAATGATCCACCTTTTGCAAGCCCATAACCTCTTATTTTTTCTATATCTTCGTATAAACAAAATGTTCTTGAGTTATATATAGATGTTAAATCTCCATTGCTTAATTTGAATTCTTTTTTTCTAGTTCTTATTAAGGGGTTATTGTAAACTATTTCAAAATCAATTATTAAGTCTTCTTCGCAAGGTTCTATGGAAACTGATTTACTTCCGTAATTTATTTCGACTTTTTTAAGTACTTTAATAATTTTTTTTGAATTTTTTTGTTCTTGTGCGCCAAATGATCTTATTGCTTCCACAAAGTCAAAAGCTGACCCATCCATAATTGGAACTTCTGGTGCATTAATTTCAACTAACACATTATCAATACCTTCGATGTAAAAAGCCGCCATTAAGTGCTCTATGGTAGAAATAGAAACGCCTTGTGAATTTTCAATCTTTGTACAAAGTATCGCTGAACTTACATTATCGTAAGTAGCTTTAATAATGCTTTTGGAATCCTCTACATCAACTCTTTTAAATACAATTCCTGAGTTTGCTTCAGCTGGCTTTAGACAAATCTTTACGTTAATACCATTATGTAAACCCACGCCTTCAAATTCGATTGGTTCTTTAATGGTTTTTTGTAGTTTCATTGATATAAAATAAATATACAAAATGACTAAAAATCTTGGAAGACAACTTATATTACAAAAAAATACTGTTAATTTTTTATTCTTTAAGGCCAAATATTTTAGCAAAAAAGCCTATTTTGTATGATTTCTTAGTAATTTTTTTTGGTAACGCTTCTGTTTCCCACCCTTCTTGAATTATCTTAAGCGCACCGAAGCAAGAATTAAAATTTTGTTCATAATCATTAAAATTTTTATCTAGTTTTTTTATATCTGTTCCAAAAAAAATTGAAAAATATTTATCAATATTAGATAAATGAGATCCATCTCCTGTTAAAAAAATTTCTATTCCAGAATTTATATTTAATCCTGATGAAAGCATCCTTTTTTTAATAATTGACAATATTTCATCTAATCGTGTTTTTATTATTTTTAAAATTAAACCTTCACTTATTTTTCTATAATTAGATTCATTAAAATAATTTTTTTTTAAATATCCATCTCCGTCAAAAAGATCATGATTATCTTTAAATAGAAAATTAATATTTTTTTTTATTCCAAGTGAATCTTTTAAACCGAGCGAACATACTTTGGACAAATCTTTTGTTATATGGTTAAAACCAACCGGAAAAGTTGAAGAATGTATAAAAGCTAAATTTTTAAAAACTCCTATACTGGTTTTTTCATAATCAAAATTAATCAAAATTGAACCAATATTTAAATTATTATTATTTATTAGTTGCACTGCTAATGCAAAGGTATTGGAAATTAATCTATCAACCTCGATATCGCAATCATAAAAAACTTGCTGAATATTTTTAAGGTTATTTTTTGGAATTGTAATAAATGTAATTTCATGACTTAAGTCATTAGCATACACTTCTATGGGCTCTTCGATGAATGTTTTTCCATCAACTATATAATTGTGGTTAAATATATGAACAACAGATTGATTTGTATCATTAAGAATTAATTCTTTTTTTGCCTCGTTTAATAAAAATTCTATATCTTCCTTTTGAATTTTGGATCCGTTAATTTTTCTTTGTTTTGAAAATGTCGTAGATAGAAAATCTGGCTGTTCTAAAACAACATTAATTTTTTTTAGTAAAATTTTAGCTTTTTCTTCTGCGGCACCGATGCATGATCTAATTGAACTAGATGCACGTTTTGAATTAATAACTGTGCCATTTATTATACCTTCAGACTTTACTATAGATGTTGATAGAATTTCAGGTGATTCATTATTAAGCTTAAAAATGACACACTTTAAATTTTTATCTCCTATTTCGATTATTCCGATTTCTGTTTCAAGACTCATTGTTACTCTACAACTACTTTATCATGCATTCTTAAGTCAATGATATTATAGTTTTTAAAATCATTTCTTTTTATTAATGCAATTGATATTTTTATTGCATTATCTATATCATTGTATGGGTATTTTATTGTTTTACTATTTTTAAATTCAATATCCCATCTTTCGGATTGAAAAAAATAAAAATTTTTAATTTCGGTTATAGGAAAATTATTTTTTTTTAATATTGAATAGAAGTTTTGAAAACTTTTCTCAGTATTTTCTCCAAATATATTTGGTAGTTTATCATAGTAAATATAATTACTTATTGGTAAAATTTTAAAACTGCTATCAAAAAAGAATTTCTCATCCTTGATATTTATTATGGCAATTGGTTTTGTTTCATAAACTGTTACTATTATTGCATCTGGATATTTTTTTTTTACTTCTATTTTTTTCATAAAAGCAATTTTTTCCAGTGAGCTTTGTATGTCTTTACTTTTTATTAAGAAAATATTTTTATTGTAAATATGATTTAAATTTTCTTCAATGTCGCTTTTTTTTATTAGTAAGTTATTTTTAATTTCTATATTTTTTATATTGAATAGGTTTTTTTTGTGCTTTGATATATAAGTTTCGTTTGGTGAGTATGTTGATAAAAAAATAAGTCCTATTAATAATAAAACTATTTTATTTATTTTTTTCATCTATTGCAGCTTGCATCTTTTATCATCCAATCCACCAAGTTATCAAATTTTATATTGGCATTTTTTGCAATTTCAGGCACAAGTGAAAGTTTTGTCATGCCTGGTTGAGTGTTGGTCTCCAACAAATAAAACTTATTTTTATGGTACTTAAAATCAGATCTTGTAACACCTTTGCATCTAAGCAGTTTATGAGCCTTTAACGCCAATCCCATAACTTCTTTATATTTTTTAAGAGAAATAGGGGCTGGCATTATGTGCTTAGTTTTTGCTTTATTTGAATACTTCGCAGCATAATCATAAAATTTCCTTTTTGGAACTAGCTCTATGGCACCTAAAGCTTTGTTTCCCATAACAGCAACCTGAATTTCCTTACCTGCAATAAATTGTTCAACTAACACCTTGTCATAGTTTTTAATTAATTTTTTATAGTTTCTTTTGAGTTCTTTTTTATTTTTACAAATATAAACTCCTAAACTTGATCCTTCATTTACAGGTTTAATAACAAGTGGAAAAAGTATTTTTTTTTTACTTATTGTTTTTTCAAAATTTTTTTTATTATTTTTATTGAATAATAAATATTTAGGAACCTTTAATTTATTTTTTTTAAATATTATTCGGGACAAAACTTTATCCATAGCTATACTTGATGAATAAACTCCTGAATGTGTATATGGAATTTTTAAAGACTCTAAAATGCTTTGAATAAAACCATCTTCACCATATTTGCCATGCAATCCATTAAAAACAACAGTTGGTTTTATTTTCTTTAATTTATTTACAAACTCTCCTTTTGCATCAATATCTATAACTTTGTATCCCTTATTTTGCAGTGCCTTTGAGCAAGCCCTTCCTGTCAAAAAACTTATTCGTCTTTCCCCCGAAATACCACCCATCAGTACAACGATTACTTTTTTCATATTTTTTTTCCTACTACTTGAAGTTCTAGTTCTAATTTTATTCCTTGCTTAATTAAAACTTTTTCTCGTACCTCTAAAATTAAGTTTTCTAAATCACTTGCACTTGCTTTACCTTTATTTACAAAAAAATTGCAGTGTTGTTCAGATACACACGCATCGCCTACCTGCATTCCACTACAGCCAGAATCTTTTATTAATTTCCAAGCTTTATTATTTTTGGGGTTTTTAAAAGTACTACCACAAGTTTTGATATTAAATGGTTGAGTTTCTTTTTTTTTAATTAAATAATTTGTCATTTTATTTTCTATTTTTTTTTTTTCTGTTTTTTCTCCTTTAAATGTTGCGCTTACAAAAATTAAATCATTACTTAAATCACTGCCTCTATAAAAAAAATTAATATCTGTAGCTTTATATATCTGAACTTTTCCTTCTAGATTAATAGTTTGAACAGACACCAGGATTTTTGACACGTCATTTTCATAGCATCCTGAATTCATCTTTATGGCTCCACCAACTGAACCAGGGATGCATGATAAAAATTCAAATCCAGAGATTGAGTTATCAAGAGCAAAATTACTGAAATTTTTATCTAATACTGATGATCCTGCTATTAATGTTTCTTCATTTAATAAAGAAATATGATTAAAGGATTTGCCAAGTTTTATTATAACTCCATCAAAACCGCCATCTCTAATTAAAGTATTTGAGCCCGCACCAATTACTTTTATTTTACTAAGTCCTTTTATTTCTTTTAAAAAAAATGTTAATTCATTTAGATTTTCTGGTCTGTATATTACCTCCGCAGGACCTCCTAAATTAAACCAAGAATGTTTGGAAAGATTCTCTTTAAAAGTAATTTTGCCAGAAATTTTATTTTTTATCTCACTAATTTTAGAAATTAATTTCATTTTAAATCTTTTGCTATTTCTCTTATCCAGCTTGATATACTTCCGGCACCCATACAAATAACAAGCTCATCATCAATTAAATTTTTCTTAATATACATTTTGAGATCTATTTCATTTTGTATATTGATTACTTGAACCTTAGATTTTTTTGTAATTAGTTTAGAAAAAGTTTTTTGATTATAGTTGTGTCTTTTTTTTTCCCCAGCTGCATATACTGGACACAGAATAACCGTGTCACATTCGTTAAATGAAGAGGCAAACTCATATTTTAACGTATGTACCCTGGAGTATCTATGAGGTTGAAAAACTGAAATTATATTTCTATTCTTGTTAACTTGACGAGCGCTTTTTATTAACGCCTTAATTTCTGTGGGATGGTGTGCATAATCATCGTAAAATTCTTTTTTTTCTAGTGAAAAAACTTTTGTGAACCTTCTTTGGATACCCATGAACTTTTGAAGAGCTTTTTTTATTGTATCTATTTTAATACCAAGATTTAAAGCAACGACAATTGCTGCTGTTGCATTGCTAATATTATGATCACCAATTAAATTTAACTTTAAATTTTTTATTATTTTTTTTTTTTCACCTAGATGCCCAATTTTTATATCAAAGATTGAATAATTATTACTTTTTCTTACATTTGCTATTTGATAATTAGAATTTTTACTAAATCCATAAGTCAAAAAATTACTTGTTTTACAACTAGACAATAACCTTTTTAAATTTTTATCATCTAAGCAGACAATTGACTTTCCAAATGAAGGTGTTTTTTTAATAAATAAACAAAAACTATTCTTTAATTTCTTATAGCTTCCGTAAAAATCTAAATGTTCTTTATCTAAATTTGTTATGATAGAGTAAGTAACAGGCAACTGAAGAAAACTACCATCAGACTCGTCTGATTCTATAACAGCCCACTCTCCCTTTCCTAACTTTGCAGTGTTTTTCAAAGAATTTATTACACCACCATTAATTACAGTAGGGTCTAGATTTGCTTTAAGTAAAATATTAGCGACCAAGGAAGTTGTTGTGGTTTTTCCATGTGAGCCAGCAATTACAATATTCTTTTTTAGTGATACTATATTTGCAAGCATCTCACCTCTTTTAAAAATAGGTAGTTTTTTATTTATCGATGCTCTTAATTCTTTATTATTATTTTTTATTGCAGATGAAATAACAACCATAGTAGCTTTTTTTAAATTTTCCTTATTATGGTTAAAATAAACTTTAATCTTTGAATTGATTAATCTGTCTGTGTTTTTATTCTGATTTAAATCACTACCTTGTATGGTAAAGCCCATATTTTTCATTATCTGAGCTAGGCCACTCATTCCAATGCCACCTATGCCAATAAAATGTATTATTTCTTTACTTGCGATACTAATTTTCATAATTTAACAAATTCTTTAATTTCTCTTTCTATATCTATGTAAACATTTTTTTTACAAAGAGATTTCATATTTCTGTGAATGTTTTCTAATTTATTCTTGTCCTTAATTGTTTCTATAACAAAATTAAATAAATTACTGATGTTAAAATCCCTTTCTTCTATAATCCAACAACAACCTTTATCTTTATAGTATTTGGCATTCAAATATTGATGATTATCTATAGAATTTGGCAGTGGTATGGCCACAAATGGTGTAAGGGTATGAACTAACTCAGCTGTAGAAGATGCACCAGATCTTGTTATAGCTATACTAGAAGATAAGATAAGATCTAAAACATTCTCCTCAAAATCAAATACATAATTTTTTATATTATTTTTTTTGTAAAATTCTATTATGCTTTTTTTTTGACTAGAGATACACTGTTGTCTTATTTCAATAAGATGACCTTGATCTTTTGCCATTTTTATTACCTCAGGCACGACTTGTCCAAAAATTTCAGCACCCTGGCTTCCTCCTAAAACTATAATAGAAAAATTGTTTAAATTATAGGCCTTTTCAAATTTTTCTTTATTAATTATTTTTTTGCTTAGTATTGGCCCAACTTCATATATTTTATCTATAAATTTACTAGGTAAATTTTTATTTATATTATTTGCTGTAAATATTTTTTTAGAAAAATATGCTAAAATTTTATTAGCTTTTCCTAATATTATATTATTTTCATATATTACTAATGGAATTTTCAAAAGTTTTGATGATAAAGAAATTGGAAAAGAAACGTATCCTCCAAAACCGAATACGAGGTCTGGTTTTTCTTTATTTAAAATTATCATTGAATTTATTATGGAATAAACAATTATAAAAAAAGAGATAAATTTATATAAAATGTTTTTATTTGTCGGTGTTCCTGTTTTTAATATTTTATATCTAAATTTCAAATTGCTTTTTAAGAATTTGCTGCCTCTATAATCTGTCACAATTAAAACTTCATAACCTTTACTAAAAAAATGCTCCATTAAATGAAGGGCAGGGAAAATATGACCACCAGTTCCTCCAGTGGTAAAAATTATTTTTTTACTCATTTGTTGAATACCTCGTTGAGTCTTTTCTTGTAAAATTTAAAATAACTCCTGCCAAAATAGAGCTACCAATTAATGATGAGCCACCATAACTTAGAAATGGAAGGGTCATTCCTGTTGTTGGAAGAAGTCTAGTATTTACGCCAATATGTATGAATGTTTGAATTATTAAAAGTGAAATTAATCCTACAAGAGCGAGTTTAAGAAATTCATTATTTTCTAAAAGAACTTTATTCAAAACTTTGTAACTAATAAATATAAAAGTCATAACAATGAACAAAACAAAAATAGCTCCAAATTCTTCTGAAACTACTGCAATAATATAATCAGTATGAGCTTCGGGAACTTTGTCTTTCAAAATACCTTCTCCCATTCCTTGTCCAGTAAGACCACCTTCTTTGATTGCTTGAAGAGCTTTTTCTGATTGAAAGTTGTCACCAGATTTAGGATTTATAAATGTTTTAATTCTTAAAAAAATATAACCAAACTTTTCTGGATAAAATAGTATTAAAAGAGCAAATATACTAAAAAAAACTAATCCTAAAATTGATAGAACAATCATATTAAATCCTGACACAAATATCATTGTAATCCATGTTAATGCTAACAGTAAAGTTTGTCCAAGGTCAGGCTGATTTATTAAAAATATTATAATTATTGATAGAATAATAAAAGAATGTAAGTACCTATAATATATATTAACATTTTTATTTATAATTATTATTTTAGCTATGTAGATAATTAGCAATGGTTTAACAAGCTCAACCGGTTGGAATCTAGGAAGAAAAAATAAATCAATCCACCTCTTCGAACCTTTTACTTCAGTTCCAATTATAGGAACTAATGAAAGTAAAAAAACAGATGCAAAAAAAGAAATAGTTAGAAGCTTAATTAACTTTTCTTTATCTTGTACAGATATAATAATTATTAAAATTAATGAAATAAAAACAAAAAAAAGATGTTTCTTAAAAAAAAAATATGATTCTTTATGCATTTTCTCAGCAATCACATATGATGTTGAGGTGAAAGAAAAAAACAATCCAAGTAAGAAAAGAAATGTAAATAAAAATAAAATTTGCTTGTCTACATTTCTCCACCATTTAGCTATCTTGCCTGTATTTTCTCTACGCAAATTAAACATTTAAATTCTTCTTAACTAAGCTTTTAAAAAAAGTACCTCGAGTTTCAAAGTTTTTGAATTGATCAAACGATGCTGCTGCAGGACTTAAAAGAACAGTATTTTTTGAATTTTTGTTCAGTTTTATATCTTTACATATAGTTTTAAATGCATTGCTTAAATTGCTTGTGACTAGATATGGAATCTTGTTTTTTAACTCTTTAGAAAAAAAAGATGTTTTTTTGCCTATTACATATGCTTTTTTTATATTCCCTTTAACTTTGTTTAAATAAAATTTATCTTGATCTTTTGGGATTCCTCCAACAATCCAATAAATATTTTTATAATTAGAAAGACACTGAAGCGATGCATCAAAACTTGTTGCTTTAGAGTCATTTATGCATATAAGTTTTTTACTATTAAATATAACTTCTTGACGGTGTGGCAGTCCTTTAAAATAGTTCAGCGCTTTGATTATAACTTTATCTTTAATTTTTAAATTTTTTGCTATGGAATAAGCAAATAACAAATTTTCAATATTTCCATCTTTTTTTAAATAATTATTTTTAATTTTGCTTTTAATTAAACCAAAATTAAATTTATTAATTAATATTAATTTAGATTTTATCTTCTTTGTTTTAAATATTTTTTTTAGCACTTTGGTATATTTATTATTTAAATTTATATAAGTGTAATCAGATTTTTTTTGAGCTAAAAATATTCTAGATTTTATTTTAATATAATTTTTTAAATTTTTATGTCTATCTAAATGATCTGGACTTATATTTAGTATAGCGGCATGCTTTGAGCTAAATAATTTTGAATATTGAAGCTGATAAGAGGATACTTCAATAACGAAAACTTTATTTTTATCTAAATTTGTGGATGATAGAATTGGTTTACCAATATTTCCAACTGTACTTACATTATACTTTGCTGCTTTCAATATTTTTTCAACAATTTTACATGTGCTAGATTTTCCATTAGTACCAGTAATAGAAATAATTAATTTATCTTTATTTATCTCAAAAAAAAGATCAAGATCAGTAATAACTTTTTTTAAATTTTTTTTTATAAATTTTTTTAATCTACATTTATTAATATCAATTCCAGGACTTATTAAAATATTATCTACTGGATCTTTTTTTAACCAAAATCTATCTACTGTAAATTTTTTAATTTTCTTTCTTGTTTTAATGTTATCATCCCAGCATGAGACATTAGCCTTTAAATCTTTGAATTTTTTTGCAGCAGAGTGCCCGGTTAAACCCATGCCATAAATTGCGATTTTTTTATTAATGTATTTTTTTGATGCCAACATTTACTATCTTAGTTTTAATGTAGCTAAGCCTATTAATGCTAAAATTATAGATATAATCCAAAATCTAATAACTACTGTAGATTCTGCCCATCCTTTTTTTTCAAAATGATGGTGTAGTGGAGCCATCATGAACACCCTTTTGCCTGTAAGTTTAAATGAAAGCACCTGTATAATTACAGAAACAGTTTCTAACACAAATAAACCGCCTACGATTCCTAAAACAACTTCATGTTTAGCAATTATGCTTACTGCACCTAACGATCCACCTAATGATAGTGAGCCAGTATCTCCCATAAAAATTTTTGCAGGAGGCGCGTTAAACCACAAAAAACCAAGGCACGCCCCCACAATAGATCCACAAAAAATTGAGGCTTCTCCAACGTTCAAAATATATGGTATTTGTAAATATTCTGCAAAAACTGAATTACCAACTATATAACAAATCAAAGTAAATGATAAAGCAACTAGCATAACCGGAACTGTAGCTAATCCATCTAACCCGTCTGTTAAATTAACAGCGTTTGAAGAACCAACAATTATAAAAAGAGAAAATGGAATAAAAAAAATACCAAGATTTATTACCAAATTTTTAAAAAAGGGTAAGTAAAGATTTTTTAGATGGTCATTATTTCCAAATTTTAATAATAAAAGTATAGCTATTAGCGAAAGAATAATTTGCCAAAATATCTTCATCTTAGAAGATATTCCTCTTGAATTATTATGTTTGATTTTTAAATAATCATCTGCAGCACCGAGTAAACCAAAGCTGGTAGCAACCATTAATAAAATCCAAATATAAATATTACTTAAATCAGACCACAAAAGTGTACCAAAAAGAATTCCAATTAAAATAAGAAGCCCTCCCATTGTTGGGGTGCCAACTTTCTTTACTATATGGTCTATTGGACCATCTTCTCTAATGGGACCAGTTATTTTATGAGATCCTATAAATCTGATAAACGGGGTTCCAATTAAAAATACAATTGTCATTGATGAGATTACAGAAAGTCCAGTTCTAAAGGTTAAATAACGAAAAACATTAAGAGCTGAGTACTGATCAACCATAGAAATTAAAAAATTATATAACACTTTTTTGTCCTTTTTTAATACTTTTTGAAAACTCGTTCAATCCTGTTGCGTTTGATCCTTTTACCATAAGTAAATCATTATTGTGCACAATGTTTTTTAAATCATTATACGCTTCTTTGGTATCTTTAAATATTTTACCTTTTTTATTATCTGATAGTAAACTGAATGTTTCTCTTATATATCTTCCGCATACAAAAACCTTATCAATATCAGTTTTATTAATTATCTTAGACAATTTTCTATGTAATATTTTTGAATTTTTACCTAATTCCAACATATCACCAAGAATAACTATTTTTTTTCCTTTATTTCTTACTTTAAGATAATTCATATTACAAATTGCAGATTTCATTGATAGAGGATTCGCATTATAGCTTTCATCTATAAATTTAAATTTTTTATTAAATTTTACTATATTTTTAATGTCGCCCCTTCCATCAGGTAAAGTAAAATTATAAAAACCTTTTTTAATTTTACTTAAATCTAATTTAAAAATAAATAAAACTGAAATACATGCTAAAACATTACTTATAAAACTAGTTGTAGAATTTTTTGTTTTGAAATAATAAATTCTATCTTTTACATATATTTTTAGTTCATAAACACTATTTATTTTTTTAATTCCTAGTAGAAATACTTCAGCTTTTTTTTTAATACTAAACGATGTTACATTTAAATTATTTTTTTTAGCTTTCTTAAATAAAAAACTATAAAATTTGTCATCTTTGTTGAGCACTATGTTTCCATTTTTTTTAATATTATCAATTATCTCGGCTTTGGCTTCTGCGATACCTTTAATGTTATTAAAATTTTTTATGTGAGCTTCAGAAATATTGGTAATAACTCCAACTTCAGGTTTTAAAAGTTTTGAAAGTGAATCTACTTCCCCTTTTTTATCCATTCCAATTTCAAAAACTCCATATTTAGTATTTTCCTTTAGATTAGAAATGCTAACGGGAACACCATATTTATTGTTGTAGGAATGTGGTGAATAATAAACGTTTCCATAGCTTTTGAGCGATTGTCCAATAAGATTTTTTAAAGTAGTTTTTCCAACACTTCCTGTTATTCCAATAATATGCGCAGATGAACTTGCTCTGGTATTTTTTGCTAATTCGTTTAAAGCTAAAAACGTATTTTTTACTTTTATAACTTTATTGTTAGGAATATTTTTGGTTTTTCTACTTATAATAGATTTTGCGGCACCTTTATTGATTGCCTCTTTTAAAAAATTATGTCCATCGTTTTTTTTTCCTTTAATTGCAAAAAATAAATTATTTTTTTTTATAGATCTCGTATTTATAGAAACACCATCATAATTTATCTTTTTATTAAATGTTTTAAAGTAAGCATATTTTTTATAATTATTTTTTTTGAAATAGGTTTTGTGTTCTTTAATCGCTTCCTTTATTACTTTTCTGTCTGAAAAAGATATAATTTTATTTCCATAATCTTGCGTATTTTCGTGACCTTTTCCCGCAACCAAAAGTATTTCATCTCCATTTAGGGATTTTATAGCAATTGTAATTGCCTTTCTTCTATCAGCAATATCAACAGCAATATCTCTACATCCTTTAATAACTGAATTTCTTATTTTTTTAGGATTTTCTTCTCTAGGATTATCATCTGTTATAAAAACTTTATGACAATATTTTTTTGCAATTTTTCCCATAATAAATCTCTTTTTTTTATCTCTGCCTCCACCACAACCAAAAACTAATATTATTTTTTTTTTAAATTGATTTTTAATTTCTATTAAACTTTTTTCTAAAGCATCTGGTGTATGTGCAAAGTCTAAAATTATACTTGAATTATTTTTTAGTTTACTAATTATTTCTAGTCTCCCTGGAACTGGTTTTATTTTTGCAGTTTGATTCAGAATCTTATTAATATTTAATCCACAACAATAAGCTGCTATAACTGCCATGAGCAAGTTTTTAATTTGAAAATAACCAACAAGCGGGACTGATAAAAAAAAAACTTTTGAATGCACAGATATTTTAATTAATTGTTTTTCATCAATATATTTATTATTTAAAATTTTAATATAACCAGATTCATTTCCAATATTTATTGTCTTTAATTTTCTTTCTTTTGCTATTTTTTTAATATTTTTAAATTCACTAATTTTCTCATCTGTAATAATTATAGATTTTTTATGAAGTAAATTTTTAAATAAATACATTTTTGATTTAAAATAAGAGTTCATATTTTTATGATAATCTAAATGATCATGGCTAAGATTGGTAAATATACCAATATTTATATTTAAATTGTCTAATCTTTTTTGATCCAAACCATGACTTGAGGCCTCTAAAATAACATTATTGACTTTATTTTTTTTTAAAATTTTTAAGTTTTTATGTAATGATAGTGGGTCTGAAGATGTTAGTGTTGTTTTTATATTATACTTCTTTGAACAAATCCCTAATGTTCCAATAGATGAAACTGCGACTTTATTTAAAGTTAATAATTGATAAAAAAAATCAGCCACTGATGATTTGCCATTAGTACCCGTCACAGCAATTATATTTTTGGGTTTACCTTCAAAAAAATTATTACAAGCCTCTGATAAGCTTTTTTTAACATCTTTAACATAAATCAATGGTACCTTTTTGTTATTATGTAATTTTTTTTTATTACAAATAATTGCTACTGCACCTTTGTTGATTGCATCATTAATAAATTTCGATCCGGATGTATTTTTTCCTTTTATTGCAAAAAAGATATCATTTTTTTTTACCTTTCTGCTGTCAAATGATATCCCATTAACAGGAATTTTCTGATAGTTCTTGCTTACAGATTTAAGTAAATTTCCTAAATACATTTAAAAATTGTTTGAAGCTTGTAGGTTATTTATGGCTAAAATTGGACCAATTTTTTCTATAATTTTACCTGCTACTACAACTGTATTCCAGCCCGAGGTATTTCGACTTTCTCCCTTGTATTTGTAACCATTTGGAAATTTTTCTGAAGGTGGAAATTCATATATATAGGTCGGTGCTGGTTTAGGTTCGTCTAACATTACAAGTAGGACATATTTTGGTTTATTGATTGGAAAAATAGATACAAATGTATTTAGTTTAGCTTTTGAATTATACTTAACTGCTGTCCCTGTTTTACCTCCTACATTATAACCATCAATATTTGCAAAATTTGCCGTTCCCTCTTCTAAGCTAACAACTTTACGTAACATCATATTTATTTCTTTACTTGTTTTGCTAGAAACGACTTTTTTTCTATTAATATCCTTAAAATTTTTTTTAAAAATTGAAGGGGTAATTTCGTATCCTCCGTTTGTTAAAATTGCATAAGCTTTTGCCAATTGAAGAGGTGTAGTAGTTATACCATGACCAAATGAAGCTGTTGCAAGTTTGCACTTTCCCCATTTGAATGGAATCGGTACACCAATTTCCTGTAAATCAAAATTTATTTTTTTCAATAATCCTAAAGAGTTTAAAAAATTTCTATATTTTTCAATACCTAATTTCTGAGCTATTCGCACTGCACCAATATTTGAAGATCTAATTAATATTTCTTCTGTATTTAGATTTTTTGGAAGTTTGTCATGTTCGCTTATTGTATATTTATCACAACGTAAACTGTGTTCTAAGTTTTTGAATTCTGTTTCAGGTTTTATTATTTTATTTTCTAAGCCAGCTGCTATTGTAAAAGTTTTAAATACTGACCCTAACTCATATACTCCATGTGTAATTTTGTTAGTATATTTCGTGCTAGAAATTGCAAGTCTCTGATTTAAATCATAATCAGGCAAAGAAACTAAAGATAAGACTTCTCCACTTTTAATATCCATTAAAATTGCACCACTTCCCACATTATTAAAATTAGATTTGGCATTTATAAGCTCGGTTCTTATAAGGTGTTGTAGATTTGAATCTAGAGTTAAGGCAACTGGATTATTAATTTTATCTTTGTTATTTAATTCAGTATTAAAAGATTTTTCTAAACCTGAAATACCATTATTTGCATCATCTGTTTGTCCTAAAATATGGCTAAACAAATTTTTTTGAGGATAAATTCTTGATGATTTAAGCTCAAAAACAAATGCTTTGTTTGCCATAAGCCAAAACTCATCCTTTTCACGTGGAGTAAGTCTTTTTTCCAACCAAAAGAATTTTTCTTTAGAAAGATTTTTTCTTATTTTTTCTAAATTTAGTTCAGGAAATAATAAATTTAATTTTATTAGTAGTTTTTTTTTATCTTTATCTTGTAATAATTTGGGTCTAACCCCAACATCATAAAGATTAATATTAGTTGCTAAAACTGATCCATTACGATCAACTACGTTTCTTCTTTTTTTCAAAAAGGTTTTATTCTCAATTTTGTTATAAAAATTTTTATCTTTTGATAAAGCTAAATAGGTAATTTTAAGGCTAAAAATTAGTATTAAAATAATAAATATAGAAAAAAGAAAATTTACTCTATCAATTGAAATTTTTATATTTAGAGATTGTATGTAATTAGATTCTATTTCTGATGCATTATAATCATGAAAAAAAAAACTTTTTTTTTTAGTTATTATTTTTTTCTTCATTCAAACTATTTGCCTGGAACAATTGGCATTCCAAAAAATGCTTTTACAATCTGTATTGCTGCCCATTTTTGCGTCTTAGGTGATTTTATTGCAGTTTTAGGATCTGAATAGAAATTTTGCAAGCTATGTTTGGTATTTTTAATTGCATTGGAAACTTTAAATTTCACTTCATTGGGGATTTTTTCTGGTTCAGAATAAATCTCTTTCATCTTCTCTAGTGCAGCTTGTTTATCATGAATTACTTTTTTTTTAGCAACAATTATTTTGTTTTTAATTTTATTATTTATTTTTAACTTTTGGGTGGTTTTTTGAGTATTTTTTTCTAATATTAATTTTTCATTTAAACCTTTTATTTGTGTCTTTTTATATGGCTTGAGATCTTCATCTAAATATTCTTTGGCGAGGAAGGATATATTTTCTGGAGAAGTTATTGCTTCATATTCTAATTTTTCTTCTTCTAAATTACTTTTCAATACCTTAATCGAAGCTTGCAAATTATTTATTTCTTTTTGTAAACTTCTAGTTTCATTTTTAATTATTGAGACAGACATTATTCCTATCACAAACAAAACCATTAAAATTGGGTATTTTGGAATTGAATTATTCTTAGAATTACTGTCAGCTAAATTATAAGTTACGTTTTCTTCTTTATGTTTATTGTCATTATATTTATTTTCAACATATTTTTGTTTTGATGCTGACCAATCAATAGTTCTCATATTTGAGCTTCCTCTATAGAAGAGTAAATTTCAAACTTGTTTTTAAATTCATTAAAATCAAAGATAGTATTATTATTTCTTACTGAATATCTTAATTTTGCTGACCTTGATCTAACGTTTTCTTTAACTTCTTTTAAATCTGCTGTTAGAGGTTTTTTAGAAATTAACTTAAATAAATTAAATTTATTTTGTCTTATTGGAAGGTATCTAGATGTATTTTTTTTAATATCTGAATATAAATTAAAAAATGATTTTACTATTTTATCTTCTAAAGAATGAAAACTAACAACTATCAAAATTCCATTATTAGGTAAAAGTTTTGCAGCCTCAATAAGTCCTTTCATTAATTCCGTTAACTCTTTATTTACAAATATACGAATAGCCTGAAATGTTTTTGTGGCTGGATTTTTCTTATAACTATTATAGTTTCTTTTGGCAGCGTTTATTATGCTGGCTAATTCTTGTGATGATTTAATTTTTTTTTCTTTTCTGTATCTATCTATTTTGTTTGCAATTAATTTACCATTTTTTTCCTCCCCTAAAATTTTTATAATTGAAGCTAATGTTTTTTTATCTATAGTATTAACAACATCATATGCAGAGTATTTATTAATTCCCATTTCCATGTTCAAAAAATCCTGTGATTCAAATGAAAATCCTCTTGCTTTATCTGCTAATTGAAAAGATGAAAGGCCTAAATCAAATATTATAGCTTTAATATCAAGTTTTTTTTCTTCTATTTGACTTAAATTACTAAATTTTTCTTGATAAAAACTAAATCTATTAGGAAATTTTTTTAACAAAGTCTGAGCATGCCTTTTGGTTAACTTATCTCTATCAAATGCAATAACTTTAGTGCAGGGAAATTTTAATATTTCTTTTGAGTAGCCGCCTCCACCAAAGGTGCAATCAATAAACGTGCCACCATGTTGAGGGGATATAATGCTTAAAACTTGATTTAGCATAACCGGATGATGTTTGATTTCTTCCAGTTCCATGGTGGCATTCATAAATATCTCGCTCTTCTTGCATTTAATTTTTTTGTTTTCTTAAAAAAGCAGGTATTTCAAAATCTTCTTCCTTATGATCTTCTGCAAACATCTCTGGTTCTTTTTCGTTGCTATTAATATCCTGATTAAATGAATTATCTTCATTACCATCATTTGAAAAAAGTTCTGGAGTCGCAAGTTCAATGCTGTCGACTTCAAATGTTGGTATGTCTACTTTTAATTGATTTTCATCAAATTTAGATATGTCATTATTGATTTCGAAATTACTAGAAGTAGATGCATTTTCTGAATTTTGAAGGTATTCAGCATTTTCCATTGAAATATTTTCTAATAGTGGTTCATGTACCATTTCTTCCTCTGAATCAATTTTAATTCCTCCTTGATTCTCATCTTTATTTTGTTCTACAGCAGTTTCTATATTTAATGCTGTGGCACCTTCAGTTGCATTCAAAATTGTTTGATTCTTTGCCAATATGCTTGATGAACTTTCATTATAACCAGCTCCTCTGCTTTGTAATCTATGAACCATACTTATAACTGGTTTTGTTTGTGGCGACTGATCATCTAAAGATGTTGCGACAATTGAAACTCTTATTTTTCCATTTAAGTTTTCATCTTCAATCGAACCAAAAATTAATTCAGCTTCTGAATCAACTTCTGCTCTGATTTTGTTTACTACTTCGTCTACCTCAAATAATGTCAGATCTGTGCCACCAGTAATATTAACTAAAAGACCTTTTGCTCCTTTTAATGAATACTCATCTATTAGTGGGTTATTTAGAGCTACGTTTGTAGCCTCTTCTGCTCTTTTTTCTCCTTCAGCTTCACCAGTACCCATCATTGCTTTGCCCATTCCCTTCATAACTGTCTCCACATCAGCAAAGTCTAAGTTTACTAGGCCCGGTCTAACCATTAAATCAGTAACACCTTGAACTCCAAATTTTAAAACATCATTTGATAATCCAAAAGAATTTTTTAAAGTTGTTTTCTCATTTATAATTTTAAATAAGTTTTGATTAGGAACTATTATATTGGTATCTAAATGTTTTTTTAATTCTTCTAATCCTTCCATTGCTCTTCTCATTCTTTTTGGTCCTTCATAAGAAAAAGGAAGGGTGACTACTCCTACTGTTAAAATATTTAATTCTTTTGCTGCTCTTGCAATAACGTGTGATGCACCCGTTCCTGTTCCACCGCCCATTCCTGCTGTAATAAAAACCATATTACTTCCCTTAATATAATCCACGATGTCATTTAAAGATTCATCTGCTGCTGCTTGACCTATGTCATGTTTTGCTCCAGCTCCAAGGCCTTTTGTTAAGTTGCAGCCTAATTGAATCTTTGCGTGAGCTTTATTTAATTTTAAGTCTTGTGCATCAGTATTTACTGCAACAAATTCTACTCCTTGCATGCCAGCTTCAATCATGCTGTTAAGAGCGTTTCCTCCAGCTCCACCAACTCCTAATACTAAAATTCTAGGTTTAAGTTCTCTTAATTCTGGTCCCCTTATATCTATTGTCATTGTCCCTCCTTTTTAAATTGTGTTTCCCATTTTAAACTTGCTCTATTCAAATTAGCTTTTTTCTTAGCTTGTGTTTTGAATTTTTCAAAAAGTTTTGGCTCCCAGATTTGAAAGGTTTTACCCTGACCAACAAAAAGCATTGTGGATTTTATTTTTGCATGATTTAATAATTTTTCTGGAATAGAAATTCTTCCTTCGCTATCAAATTGAAGGTTCATACTTTCTGATAAAACCGAAGTTGCAAAAATATCCCTTTTTTCTTCAAACGGATTTAGCGAATCTATTGATTCTGAAATTTTTTCTATTCTGTTTTGTGTACACCCTTCTATTGAAGAATTGTTAAATGAGGGATAGCAAATAACTCCAGCATATCCCATGTTATTTAAATAGGATCTAAAGCTAGCTGGCACGGATACCCTCCATTTTTTGTCTAGCTTGTTTTCGTAAGTTGATAAAAACATTTTTTTTTAAGTCAACGGCGCCACTTAAGAAATCAATAAAAATATTTTGATTTAATTTTTTAAGCACCATATACCCCTCCTTGGGAATACATGGGATTATATGGGTTTTCAACTTATACGTCAATACCTTAATTTAACCTTCAAACCTTATCAAAATCATGTTTTTTTGCTAAAATACTTTAGGTTGTTATTTTGGTACAAAATTGAATCATTTATGAATCAAAGCAAGAACATGCAGTATTTTTCAACTTTATAACGTTTAAATAATTTAGAAGTTAGCCAGACAATCTATAAGCCGGGTTCTGTCATTTAAATTGATCATTTATCTGGGACTAAATTCGCATTTAGCCTCAAGCAACCAACCCAGATAGCTAACTAAGAACTATTTTCGGCCAAAAAGGCCATGCTATCTCTATTTGGTCTTGCTCCCGGTGGGGTTTTCCATGCGTTTTTTGTTACCAAAAAACCGGTGTGCTCTTACCACACCTTTTCACCCTTGCCTTGATAAGGCGGTTTA
>Ga0114993_10000882_pt1 | contig 34773 bp, 29 predicted proteins | sample ArcticOcean_MG_C_FD_87042 | JGI IMG/M metagenome (GOLD analysis project Ga0114993, IMG submission 87042) | Marine microbial communities from western Arctic Ocean - ArcticOcean_MG_CB2_150 | ecosystem: Environmental > Aquatic > Marine > Oceanic | place: Arctic Ocean: Canada Basin | collected...
AGCGGTTTTTCTTATGAAACCGAACACTACGACCTGGGCGGTGACCGCTACCTGGCCAGCGGAGAGATCCTTCCCGACTCGGTAATCGAAGAGTTTCGCGGACTGGACGCCATCCTCCTGGGTGCCATCGGTCATCCTGACGTAAAACCCGGTATTCTTGAAAAAGGCATCCTGCTGCGCCTTCGTTTTGAGCTCGACCAGTACATCAACCTGCGACCGGTCAAGCTCTATGCCGGCGTGGAAACTCCGCTGAAAGACAAAGGCCCCGAAGACATCGACTTCCTGGTCGTGCGCGAAAATACCGAGGGGCTCTATGCCGGTGCGGGCGGCATCTTGAAAAAAGGTACTCCAGACGAAGTCGCCGTGCAGGAATCCATCAACACCCGCAAGGGCGTCGAGCGATGCCTACGCTACGCTTTTGAGGCGACCCGGGCTCGTGGCAAGACCAACACATTGACGCTTTGCGGAAAGACCAACGTGCTGACCTACGCGTTCGATCTGTGGGAGCGGGCATTCAACGAGTTGGGCGAGAGCGAGTACCCCGACATCAAGCGGGACTACGCCCACGTGGACGCTACCTGCATGTGGATGGTCAAGAACCCGGATTGGTTTGACGTCATCGTGACCGACAACATGTTCGGCGACATCATCACTGACCTGGGTGCGATGATCCAGGGTGGCATGGGGATAGCCGCCGGAGGCAACATCAACCCCGAGGGTGTTTCCATGTTCGAGCCCATCGGAGGTTCGGCGCCCAAGTACACCGGCCAAGGGGTGATCAATCCCATGGCGGCAATTTCGGCCTGCCAGATGATGCTCAGTCACCTTGGCGAGAAAGATGCCTCCGTCCGCGTGGAAAAAGCCATCACAGAGGTGCTTTCAAAACACTTAAAATCCATGTCGGCTGGCGCGATGGGCTGCAGCACGTCAGAAGCCGGAGACATGGTGGCCAAACTCGTCACCTGAGTTCCCGGTCTACGGCCGACAGCTATTCGACGCGGGAAAACTCTTTATCGAGCAGCCGCGCCACCGGCTTACCACCAGCCATGTGCTGCTCGCCTATTTCGGCGACATCGGAGGTGCTGAGGCCCGTGTACCAGGAGCCGTCGGGGTAGACGACGACAGTGCCCCCCTTGGCCGGGCAGGGCCCGAGGCAGCCGGTGGCCGTAATAAAAACGCTGGCCGCCAGGCCGCGCCGGTCTCGTTCTTCGCGCAAGGCGGCAAAGATTTCAAAGCCATCCTGGGCTCCACAGGAAGGAACTTCCACGCCCGGTGGTCGACGGTTGGTACATACAAAAAAATGTTTCTCGGGTATCGGCACAATAGCTCTCCCTGGTTTATGTGAGCTTGAACAAAACGGGTCGGGTCCCACGGTTAAATAACGGCAACAGCCGGGCCACGAATGGATGATCCCGGCGCGTCTGCCTTCTGAATCTGAGCATCAACGCCTCGTCATCTTCTTCGGTCACGGCATAAGAGCGCTCCTGTTCGCCCTCCAACAACCCGACCGAACCTGCGGCCCGAAGGTTGCGAACCCAGTTACGGGAGTCATCGAGACTGGCAACGTACAGCGTTCCATCGAGCGTGGCCGCCCAGACCTGCACCTCGTAGACCTCGCCGCTCTTACGCCCCCGGTGGCGCAGGGTAACGGTGCTCACCCTTCCCTATCCTGCGCGAGGCTTGAGAAGGCATCTGCTGTTATGGACAGAGCCTGTTCAATATCCTCGGCGCTATGGGCCGTAGACAGGAACCAGTTGTGAAGTGGGTGAATAAATACACCCCCGTCGGCGCACAGTCCCGCGAAGCGACGAGAAAGGTCGAATTCGCTGTCGTCAATGAAAGTCATGAAAGGTATCGCGGCCGGGCCGCTGATTGTTACTCCGAAACCTGCCGCCTGCGCCTGCTCCCGCAAACCCGAGCACAGGCTCTCCCCTTGTTCTCGCATGACCGATGGCCCGTCCAGGGCCTCCAGGCAGTCCAGTGTAGCCAGGGCGGCTGCCAGGGGTACAGCCTGTGTGCCGAAAGTACCGGTGTAGAAGACTTCACGGGCGGCCGAGCGCAGGCTGTCCACACCCAGCATGGCCGACAGGGGGTAGCCGTTGGCCAGCGCCTTGGAGTACAACAACAGGTCGGGCGTCACACCCCACAACTGGCTTGAGCCACCCAGGTGCAGGCGGAAACCGGCGCGAACGTCGTCGATTATCATCACGGCCCCGTGTTTGCTGCAGCGCTCCCTCACGCCTTCGAGAAAGCCGTCGGCGGGTAGTAGCGAATCACTAAACGCCTCGTGACGAAACGGTGTTACCATGACCGCGGCCAACCCGCCCTCTACCGCCAGGCAACGGTCGAGCGAATCGAGGTCGTTCCAGACAAAATTGACGACAGCCGAACGTTCACTGCCGGGAAAACCCTTTTCGAGTTGGTTGCACCAGCCGTGCACCCCGTGGTACGTACCCGCCACCATGGCCACGTTGTCACGCCCGGTTGCCGCGCGCGCGACGGCCAACGACCAGGTCGTAACGTCGGATCCGTTCTTGGCAAAAAGCGCCCAGTCGGCGCCGGGTGTCATCCCGACGAGTTTCTCGGCGAGTTCCACCATCGCGGGCGCAGGCACGTTCATGGTGTCGCAGGCCTCTCTCTGCAGGGCCGCTGCGTGCTCTACGGACTCGTTTCCGTAACCGACCACCATCGGTCCGTAAGCGCAGAGAAAATCGATGTACTCGTTGCCGTCTACGTCCTTAAGACGGCAGCCCGACGCAGACTCAAGAAAAACCGGGTGACTGCCGCGGGTGAGCAGGCCACGGGCCTGGTGGCCATAAAGTCCGCCAGGGATAACCCGACGAGCCCGGTCGTAGAGGGCTTCGCTGTTTTTGAGTACGTGCTCGGACACCGCCGTAAAATGAACGACGGAGACGTCAAAGGGAAGCGCCCACCCGACTGCACCCAGGTGGTCAGGCCGCGCCCATGGAACGCCGGTAAAACACGAGCAGGGCCCCGTCCGCCAGCAGCACAAAAATCATGACGAGCCCTGCCGCCGCCTGCATATCAACTGCTGCTGCCAGTAGTTCTGTGCCGGTCACGGCCAGTGGGTACCAGGCCAGGGCCGCGCACCACAGCAGGATGGCAGCCACGCTTGCCTGCGGCCCCCGCTGGGCCAGTGCCACCGAGACCATGCTCAACAGCAATAGAAAACAAGTGAGCATGACCAGCGTCGGAAGCACCGCTACGCCAGGGGGGGCCCCGGCTTGAACGCCGGCCCCCATCCAGGTCAACAGCACCAGGCTTGAGGCCGTTAGCAGGCACAGGCCTCCCGCGAGTTTAGTTGCAAGCCGCCTTATCGTCCTTGAGCCCCCACGCAGGCCGATGCTGAGCGCCAACAACAGGCCCAGAAACGAGGCGTTACCAGCGACCCTGTCGACGTAGAGCAACAGGCAACAGAGCCCCAGCGCAAAAAGAAACGCCCGGTCACGGGCATGGACCTGCTTCATCCTTAGCAAGACCCTCACCAACACGGGTACCCCGACAGCGAGAAAAGCCACGAGGGCGGGCAGCATCACGAAGGCAAAGTACAGTGGCCGCACCGATTCAACGGGAGCGATGAGGGCCAGCAAGGTAACGTAGCCCGCAGTGTCACCGCCGGCTTTCAATCCCTCGAAAATGACCCCACCAAAAACGAAAACCAGGCAGAGCCCCGCTACCGCGGTCATGAAGATCTCGGTATCGCTGGAGCCCTTCGCTTCGTTCGCTTGCTTGTTGTCCACGCCTTGGTTGACCCTCGATACGGGCTGGGCTTTGCAGTCCGCCACCCCGCCTGTATCCCCGAGGGGCAGCTTGTGGCAGTCTTATGCCATGCGCAAGGAAGGCTCCGCGTCCAGTGGCAAAACCAAGGCCTCGGTTGCCGTACGCACGGGTCTCTCAAAAGCGGAAGCCGACGCACTGGCGTTGCTTTTTGCTTCGATGGGCCTTGGTTCCCGGCTGCAAGCCCATTCCGCGGATTCGTTCACAGTCCTCGTCCCGCCCGAGCAGCTTGAGCGGGCCAACGAGCTGCTGGCCGAGGAGTACCCCGAAGTCCTGCGGCCCGACGACCCGGAAAAAGACCAAGCGGTGCTGGATTCAAGCCCCGAGCAACTGGGCGTAGTAGTTGCCATCACCGCCGCCTGCCTGGCCGCGTTTTTTTTCACCCATGGTGGCCTCGATCCGGTTGGAAGAGCGCGCATGGTTGAAATGGGCGCCATCACCTGGAGCCTGGTTGAGGCGGGCGAGTACTGGCGTTTGCTCAGCGCGGTTTTTCTACATTTTGACCTGGGCCACATCATGTCGAACATGGTCATGCTGTGGATACTCGGCCCCCACCTGGCCCGTGAAATGAAAGCCTGGCCTTTCCTTCTCACTTTCGTGGTCGCAGGTATCGCGGGCAACGTCGCGAGCCATGTTCTGACCCCGTCTATGGCGGTCAAGGCAGGAGCCTCGGGGGGCGTGGCCGGTATTCTCGGGGCACTGGCTGGCCTGTCCTTGCCCGGGCGCAAGAGCGGCTCCAGGCCATCCTGGCAGGTACTCGGAGCTATGGCCGCTATTTACGGCATGGCAATAGGTTTCGGCCCGGGCCGCGACAATACCGCGCACCTCGGCGGCCTGTTGGCGGGCGTGGTAGCCGGAATCATTTTCAGGCGCCGGGAGGAGGCTCCCCAAGGGTTCGGTCCAACAACTCGGAATCTGCCTCGGTCAGGCTGAAGTAACTCGCCTCGGGGTGGTGAAATACCACCGCGCTTACCGAGGATTCGGGTTCCATCATAAAACCTTCGGTGAGCTCCACGCCCAGGGTTGCATCGACATCAAGTAACTCGAAAAGCAGAGACTGGTCTTCGAGTCGCGGACAGGCCGGGTAACCAAAGGAATATCGCTTGCCGTGGTAACGGGCCTTGAACAGATCGGTTCGGCTGAGTTCCGCGGGGTCGGCATAACCCCAGGCCGCTCTCAAACGAGCGTGAAGAAACTCCGCGTAAGCCTCGGCTGCTTCCAGCGCCAGCGCCTGGAAAATATGAGCCTTGAGAAATTCGCCATCCTTGATGAGTTTCTCGGCATGGCCGCGCACACCAGGACCGAAACTGGTGACGAACATCGCTATGTTGTCGTCTCCGCCCGGCGAAACGTAGTCAGACAAGCACAATCCGCCGTCGCGCTGCTGTCGGCCGAAAGAGAAAGCTGAGCTCTCAGATTGCGGGCCGGAAGGGTATACTACGAGGCTCTCGCCATCGCTGCGGGCCGAAAAGAAGCGATATATGGCAGACGCAGCGACATCCTCGAGCGAGCAGGTCCAGTCCTGCACCTTTTCTACCTCGCCGCGCAGCTCGATCGCCTTCGTATCTCCAGCGGCGAGGGCGTTTGTGAAATTGCCCTTGAAACCCAGGTGCCGACCGTACAACATCGCCGGGTTTATCCAGTCAAATAACTCGGCTGGATCGCGGTCGCGTTCAACGTGCAGCCTGTAGTCTGGCGCTCGCGGGAGTTCATTTGGAGGTTTAAGCTTCGGCGGCGCAAATTCGCGGTCGCTATCGTTGCGTCGGCGCGCAGCGCTGCGTTGCTCCGATTCTTCGAGCTGTTGCCTCTCAGCATCCAACTCGGAAACCAACTTGGGCAATTCGTCTTCGTTACGCAGTCGTCCCGCCAGCTCGAGACCGAGCATGGCGTCGCGGGCGTAAACGACCGGGCCCGGATATTGCGGCGCGATTTTGAGCCGAGTAAAACGATTGGATAATGCCGCGCCGCCTACGAGCAAGGGGATGTCTACGCCCGCAGCCGCGAGATCGGAGGCGGTGATAACCATCTGCTTGGCACTTTTGACCAACAGCCCCGACAAGCCGATCAGGTCGGGCGAGTGTTCTCGGTAGGCGGCGAGAAGGTCCTCGGGCGGAACTCGAATTCCCAGGTTGATGATCTCGTAGCCGTTGTTGGAGAGTATAATGTCTACCAGGTTTTTGCCGATGTCGTGTACGTCGCCTTTTACCGTCGCCAGTAAAATGCGACCACGGCTCGCGGTAGTGTTCTTGTCCATGAACTGTTCGAGGTAGCTGACCCCGGCCTTCATGGCCTCGGCGGACTGCAGAACCTCGGCGACAATCATTTCGTTTGCAGAAAACCGCTTGCCGACCTCGTCCATGCCTGCCATCAGGGGGCCGTTTATGACCTCGAGGGGTTCTTTGCCCTGCCTGAATTTTTCAAGGGATTCTTCAAGCCCCTGCTTGCTGCCCTCGAGAACGCACAAGCGGATGCGCTCTTCGTCAGACAGGGCCGCCCGTTCATCCTCGGTAACGACCGGCTGCACATCCTTGAAGTGCGCTGCAAAAGCCGCGACCGGATCATCGCCGCGGTTTTCGAGGAGATCGTCGCACAGTCGTCGTTCTTCGGTAGGTATGCGACTGTAAGGGGCCAGTGACTCGGTACTGACTATGGCCAGATCAAGGCCCGCTTCCACGCAGTGGTGTAGAAATACACTGTTGAGCACCTCGCGACCGGCGACGGGCAGCCCGAAAGAAACATTGGAAATGCCCAGTATGGTCTTGCAGCCAGGAAGCTCGCGCTTGATCAGGCGTATGCCTTCGATGGTTTCTATGCCCGAGCCCACGTAGTTGCGGTCTCCGGTTCCCACCGGAAACACCAGGGGGTCAATAAAGATGTCCTCGATGGGGAGCCCGTACTTTTCGGTCAGCAGTACACATGAGTTCCGGGCGACGTCGAGTTTGCGCTCGCGGGTAACGGCCTGGGCCTGTTCGGGATCCTCGTCTATGCAACCCACCACCGCGGCACCGCCGAAGCGGCGCAGAAGGGGCACGACCTGCTCAAACTTCTCTTCTCCGTCTTCCAGGTTGATAGAATTTACGACGCATTTTCCCTGGAGCACGGGCAGGACCGCTTCGAGCACATCCAATTCGGTGGTGTCTACCATTATGGGAACCTTGACCTTCTTGACCAGGAGCTCGAGGAACACCGGAAGATCATGCAACTCGTCGCCGTCGGGGTCCTGCAGGCAGACGTCCATGATCGCGGCTCCGCGTCGCACCTGCGCCCGGCCGACCTCGGCTGCCTCTTCGAACTTGCGCTCTGCTATCAGCCGCTTGAAACGGCGGCTACCCAGCACGTTGGTTCGCTCGCCGACGAGCACCGGTCGCTTCTCATCGCTTATTTCGCAGGCCTCGATACCCGACACGACGCTGCGTAGCCGAGGAGCGGCTTTACGCGGACTGCAATCCTTAACAGCGTCGGCAATTGCGCGCACGTGTTCCGGCACGGTGCCACAGCACCCGCCCACAACGTTGAGCCAGCCCTGCTCGGCAAACTGCCGCAACTTGGTTGCGAGACGTTCGGGGTCTTCGTTGTAGTTGCCCTCTTCGTCGGGAAGCCCGGCGTTGGGAATACAAGCAACCGGAAAGCGCGAAATTTCAGCCAGCGTTCGCAGGTGGTCGGTCATGAAATCAGGGCCGGTGGCGCAGTTGAGGCCTATCCATAAAAGGTCCCTGTGCTCCAGCGAAACGTACAAGGCTTCAACGTCCTGGCCGGCCAGGAGAGTACCCATGGTTTCGACGGTTCCCTGCACGGCCACGAGCGCTTCGACACCCAGTTCTTTTTCGGCCCTGTCTATACCTTCCAGTGCTGCCTTGATGTTGAGGGTGTCCTGGCAGGTTTCGACAAGCAGGAAATCGGATCCGCCCTCGAGCAGGCCGGCGGCTTGTTCCTGGTAAGATACGGCGAGTTCTTCCCAGCTTATTCCTCCGGTGACGGAAAGGGCCCGGGTGGTAGGTCCCATGGAACCCGCGACGAAGCGCACTTGTCCGCTGGTGGAGGCTTGGTCGGCTGCTTTGCGGGCGATTTCCGAACCCAGGCGGCTCAACTGGCGGGCGCGGTCGGCGAGATCGTACTCTTCGAGTACAACCGAGCTGGAGCCGAAAGTATTGGTTTCGATGATGTCGGCTCCAGCCTCGAGAAAGCCACGGTGGACTGCCTCTACGACGTCGGGGCGGGTGATGAGCAGGTTCTCGTTACAGCCCTCGAGCTCCGGCCCGCCAAAGTCTTCGGCCGTGAGATCCACTTCCTGCAGGCTCGTGCCGGTGGCGCCGTCGAGTACCAGGATCCTCTGCTCCAGCAGGACTTTAAGTTGTTTTTGGCGGTCTGTTATCATGGGCGAGGAAAGTCCTTTGCTAGTTGATAACTATATCCCTCCCGCCTTGAGGCTGAAACTGCTTACCACGGTTTCAGCCCTGATTTTTTCGTCTTTCTTAAGCAGCCAGGCTATGGCCGAATTGAAAATCGATGGGCAGGAACCGCCCTCGATGCTCGATGCGGGGCCGCCAGCGCCGGGCCAGTTTCTTTCTGCGGGAGATACGAAGGTTTACGGCCGGTGGTTGCCTCCGTCGGCAAACTGGGCCCTGGGCCGAGGTCTTCCGATCGAAGTGGTGGAAAGCCGTCTCATACCACTGGAGCCCGCCCGCCTGGCGGCTACTGAAAAATACTCTGCGCAGGTGCAGCTTTCCGGGGACGGACTGGCGCTTGAAAACTACGTTGCGGGGCTCCCCTTCCCTTCGCTTTCTGACGACGACCCGGACCTCGCGGTCAAGCTGATGTTCAACTACGAAAACCGCATCCTGGTGGACGACCTCGATATCCGCAATTTTGACTGCGACACGGGCAGCTTACGGAGCGACCGCGGCATGCAGGTGGAACGACATTTTGTGCTCGGCCACTTCAGGCGTTTGTACCACGTCGGCCGCCTTTACCATGAGCCGAAACCAGGTTGGCCCACCCCCGACGGGATACGCTACCGAGAATCCTTGCATCCAATAATAGAGCCTTTCGACCTCAAGGGCGTAGGACTAAGTTACAACCGCTACCTCGATCCGGGAAGGCAGGACGACAGTTGGTTGTACTACCCGTTGCTCAAGCGAGTACGCAGGCTTTCTACCGCGCAAAGGTCCGAAGCCCTTTTCGGTCAGGACACCGACCTCGACAGTTACGCCGGTTGGGCTGGTAGCGTCGCATGGATGGATTGGAGATTGTTGGGTCGAAAAAAAATGCTTGCGCCCATGCACACGCGGCATTTCCCAGGGCGCAGGGCCACCGGCACCGCTGATTTTATTTTCGACGATACCTGGGAGCTGCGCGACCTGTGGATTATAGAAGGGCGCTCGCGGCTTCCGGGTTATGCTTACTCCCGGCGCATCGTGTATCTCGACCGACAGAGTTTTGTCATCCCCTATGCCGAGATGTACGACCACGAAGAACAGCTGTGGAAGGCCTGGTTCAACCAGTGGAAGATCGGTCCGAGACCGTTCCCCGGCGCGAAAACAGCGGTGTACGATTACGAGCAGCAGTTTCTGCCGGCCGTAACCATGTTCGACATGCTGTTGGACCACGCCACTTACTGCACCCTGCCCTCGCGCGAGTATCCGGGCGAAGAAGGCTGGTATTTTAACTTCGGAGACGCCCAGGGCACCAGCGAGAACGTCTTTTCTCTTTCCTACATCATCTCGACAGGCCGCTGATAAGCTGTCTTATCTTGCCCACAAACCGCTTGAGCCCAGGATTATCGACCTACCGGGTCTGGATTCCGGTCCGCTGCGCAACTACAATCGGGACTGGGCTTTTACGGCCCCTCACAAAAGGAGAAAACGATGGAATACCTTGAGCCGCTCTTTCGTTGGATACACGTAATCGCAGGCGTTCTCTGGATCGGCCTGCTCTGGTTTTTTAACTTCGTCAACATCCCCTTCGCGGCGAAGATGAAAGAAGCGGGCGCAGCCGGCACCGTCGTGCCCGAGCTGATGCCGAGGGCGCTGTTCTGGTTTCGTTGGGGAGCGGCCTGGACCTGGGTGACCGGCGTCCTCTTGTTACTGCTGGTTTTCTATCACGGCGGCGCCTTGCTCGACGGCGAAGGCGAGCTGCTCACCACTGCCAACCTGGTAATGCTGGGTGTTACTTTTCTCGGCGTATTTATCTACGACGCGTGGTTCAAAAGCCCGGCCGCTGGTAACCTCAGGGTGGCCTACTCAGTGGGCTTCGTTTTTACCGCTGTCGTGGCTTACCTGATGACCGAATGGGCAGGCTACGGTTACCGTGGCATGTCTATTCACATTGGATCGATGTTCGGCACAGCGATGGCTTTCAACGTATGGTTCCGCATCTGGCCGGCCCAGCAACAGATCATAGCGGCCGTAAAGGCTGGCGAGGCCCCGGACGCGGCGCTGCCAGCACTGGCCGGTGGTCGGTCACGGCACAACACCTATATGTCAGTGCCGTTGCTCTGGACCATGATCAATACCCACACGGGAGCGTTTGCAGGGGCAGGCGTTGTCGGCTTGCTGGTCATCATCCTGGTAGGCTGGCACCTGGTGTTCCAGCTCTACGCTCGATCGGCCAAGGTCGAAGGAGCCTGAACCCTTTCCTGTTGCACTGGCCTTCAGCACTGCGGGCGGCGATTCCTCTACGGGGTTGCCGCCCTGCCGTGCTGACCACCTACCCTTCAATCCGGGGCTGGTATAAGCTGGCTGCATGACTACAGCGTGCAAGGGACACCCGTGGGTCGCCGCGGGCCTCGACCTCATGATGTTTCCGCTGCGCCACCTGCGCGGCAAGGTAGTGGGAGAAGCGAGCGGCAAGGTGCTCGAGATTGGTGTCGGCACCGGTATGAACTTTTCGCGTTACGGGGACATCGAGATTCTCCACGGCGTAGAGCCGGACCCCTTCATGCTCAAGCGAGCGCAGCAACGCGCCCGGGAAGTAGACTTGAAGATTGAACTAGTGGACGCGGGTGCAGAAGACCTGCCCTGGCCTGACAACTATTTCGACACGGTAGTTGCCACCTGGGTTCTGTGCACGATACCGGAGCCTGCTCGTGCGCTGGAGGAGATGTGCCGCGTCACTAAGCCCGGCGGTCGCTTGCTGTACGTGGAGCATACCCGCAGCCACGGCCAGAGAGCGCAACGGATGCAGGACAGGCTCAATCCCTTGTGGAACCGTATCGCGGGCGGCTGCAATTTGAATCGAAACTCGGTAGACCTGATTCGCGACAGCGGCTACGAGGAGCTGCAAGTCAAAGCCTGCGGTAGCGAGGAGTGGACACTGCTGCCCGTTTACAGGGGAACGGCGATAAAGCCTGCCTGACGCGGCTAATGCCTCGGCAGGCGGTCAGACAGGACTCCCGCACCCAGCAAAGCATCTATCTCCTCGGACTCGGCAGCGAGCCAGCGCTCAAGCACCTCACGGTTATGCTCGCCCCTGTAGGCGGGCCGTCCCCTTACCCCGGCCCGGGCGTTAGAAAAACGATACGGGGTATTGAGGACGCGGCTAGTCGAACCGCTGCGGTCGTCCATCTCCGGTGCCATCGCGCGTTCGGCCACCTGCCCCGAATCGAGGGCCTCGGCCAGGCTCAGTACGCGAGCACCCGGTAATTCGGCCTTTGACAGTTTTTCAACTACGGCGTCGGCGCTGCCCTCGTCAGCAACCCAGGCCTGCACGTGGGCTTCGAGTTCATCAAGGCAGGCGTTGCGCTGCTCTACAGTCAAGTAGCGTTCGTCGGCCAGGAGTTCGGGTCGTTGCATAACGGCCGTGAGCTCGTCCCAGTTAGCACGTGGATCAGAAGGCATGGCCACGAACTCATCCCCGCAGCGGTAGACCCAGGAGCAAAAAACGTCGGCCTCTGTTCCGTCTTCTCCAAAGAGATAGGAGTGAGCGCACTCCTGTATGGAAAGCAGCGCGTCGTGCATGGCCATGTCGATGAACTGCCCCTCACCGCTGCTTTCGCGAAGCCGCAGGGCCGCGAGTATGGCTATGACAGAGTGCAGGCCGCTGACCGTGTCGCCGATCGCCAGGACCGAGTCTTCGGGGTCATGGCTGTGGAAGTTGGCTTGCCGGTACAAGGTTCCGGTCGTAGCGTGGGCAATGCCGGCAAAGGCAGGCCTGTCGCGTAAGCTGCTCTGGTGGCCGAAGCCGCTTATCGAGCAATATACCAGCCCGGGATTAGCAGCCAGGGAAGCCTCCGGGCCCAAACCCGCTCGCAGCATCGCCCCGGGCCTGAAGTTTTCAATGAGCACGTCGGCTGTCTTCACCAGTCGCCCAGCGAGCGAGCAGCCTTTTTCGGTCTTGAGATCAATGGAAATGTTCAGCTTGCCGCAGTTCTGCTGCATGAAATAACCGCTGATACCCGCCCTTCGCGCCCCCAGCCGCCGCGAAACATCTCCCGCCGGGGCTTCGACCTTGATTACTTCGGCACCAAGGTCGCAGAGAATACGGCCGCAGTAAGGGCCGGCCAGGACGTGGCTGAAATCAAGTACCTTTATGCCGTCAAGAGGCCGCCGCTCACGCTCGCTCATGGGCGCAGGATAGACTCGCCCGTTTGCCGCCACAAAGAACAATAAAGCTCAGCCGTGGGCGGACTTTCTAGTTGGCGGGCGCGCTTAGAGTCTTTGGAATAAGTCGGTGCCCCCGACCGAAGTGTAGCCGGTCGTGTAAGGCTTGAGATCGACCCAACCTTCTACGAGGCTGCCGTCTAACTCGTAGGCAGACACAGCGCCACCCTTAACCTGAAAAGGGGTCAGGAGGACCTCCAGTACGCCATCGTCGTCAACGTCGGCCAATGCCAGGGTCGCCCCACCGGTAAAATCGGGGCCGAAAGCCTCGAACCGCACCGGTTCAATCTGGCCGGGCATGATTAGTGGTTGGCCATCTGCGGAGAAAGCCTTGACCTGTGCACCGCCGTAACGTGGGACAGTAACGACGTCGTTATCACCGTCTCCATCGACATCACCAATGGCTACGCTGGCACCTCGGTGACCATTGCTAGGTGAGTAGGCGATCCATTCGTCCAACAGGGAACCCGTCCCTGAAAAAATCCTGATAACGGAGACTCCACTTTGCGTACCCACTAACAATTCATCGCGCTTTGCGCTGCTTGAAATCAAGTCACCCGCAGCAGCAGTCGCACCACCGGCGTCTATCCTCACGTTATTGAGAACCGTTTCCAGGCGGGAAAACACCCCGAACTGGCGAATCGGTGTCCACGTACCCTCTGGACCTTGGAACCTCTCAAACACCTGGGCCACGACCTCGCCGTTACGGGAACCGGCCTGTACTGCAATTATCTGCAAGGTTTCTTCATCCTGAAAATGCCCACCGGCTGCGTTGGAGCCCACGAGACCCACCACGCCTTGCATGCCATCAAATACCGCTGTAACGGAATTACGCCTTGCCGAATCCAGCACCGCAACGAGGCCACTCTTGGCTCCAAAACCGGATCCTACCAGAACCTTTAACGTGCCTGGCGCCGCCTTCGGCTGGTTATCAAAGAAATTAATTGACATGACGCCCGGTCGGGTTCCCGCAAAGATATTGGCACGGAGTCCACGCGGCCTGCGGTCAGGCAGAAAACCGAAAACCGCGAAACCCGAACGCCCCTCTTTCGGCTCGACGCCAACGGTAATCACCCGTGTTTCGAGACCGCGGCGTCCTTTGAAAACCCTGACGGGTTCTCCGCTAACCGGCGACCAGGCAGTAACTGAGCCCGCGCCCCTGCGTTGTCGCGGGGCATCGCCCGGTGCCCCAACGAGGATTTCACTCACGCCATCTCCATCAAGATCCGGCCCCCCACTTACTGCCTGGCCGAGCAGCAGCGAATGCCGCCAGCCCTCGACTTCAAGGAGCGGCGAACCGTCACTACCGGAAAACAGCAGAAAGCGTCCGGCATCCCGGATCGGGGTAAAACCGTCGGCGACGTCGGCCACCGGCGCACCCGTCACGATATCGGGCACTCCGTCGCCATTGGTGTCGCCAGTACCGGCAATTGAAGTTCCGAAACGCGCGTTTTTCTGCGGTTGGCTGCCTACTACACCCAAAATTCTCGAACCATCTGAAGCACTGGCCACCGAAGCTGTACCCGCTTTAGTCACCCCAACATCGTCAGCAAGTTCGGATCCGTAAGCGATGTCGTCGAGCCCGTCGCCGTCTATATCGCCGGCTGATGCGGCTGATATACCGAGGTGGTCACGCCGGGCACCCTGCAGATCAAGGATTACATCCTGGGGAGAAATACCCGAGTACACACGGAGTACGCCGCTTTCCTCGCCGGCCAATCCCCTCAGAACATGCGACCCGGCGATAAAATCGACTACCCCGTCACCGTCGTGATCGCCGCCGGCTACGAGAGTACGTCCGAATCGATCGCCGAGCCGCTCGCCCTCTATTTTTTCTAAAACTTTCCTGTGCTTCCCAGAGTATACGTAGACCACGCCGGAGCGCTTGCCCTCGGTGTTTCTTTCACCGGGCGCGCCGATAACGAGGTCTGCAACTCCGTCACCGTTGGTGTCTTCAAGGCCTGCTACTGTCTCGCCGTAGTAGCCCTGCTTGGCAGTGCCGAAAACTCTTAAGTCGACACCTCGCTGCGATGAGAATAAGTGAAAAGCGCCGTAGTTGGGTCGTTGAACCAGTTCACCAGTGAAGGGATCCTGCAAGGGGCGACGGTCCCAGCCCGGCGAACCGACAACAACCTCGTCTTTGCCATCACCATTGATGTCGTGAGTAAACGCCACTGACTTGCCAAAAAACTGGCGCTCCTGCTTGCCCTTGCGCTTGAGCAACCTGTGTCCGTCGGCTCCCGACCGTACTTCTACGTAACCAGCCTCGAGTTTACCGTTGACAAAAGCGCAAGGCGCGCCGATGGCAAAATCGCCTACGCCGTCACCGTCGAAATCACCACCGTAAACGATAGTACGCCCGTAACCGTCACCTGGAGCGCAATCGATTGGAAGATCACCATTCTTCTGCGCACTCGCTGTCCCAGCAAGGCAGAGCAGTATTGCAACAGCCGCAAAGTGGCGGCCAGCAAAGAGTAGCGTCGAGCAAAAAATTCTAGTCTTTTTCTGAACCATATGACCCCCGTGGCCCCAGACGGGGGGCCGCGTTGACTCCAAAACTGACCTATCCCCAAGCGGGTAACAATACCCCCCGGGTGGATTAGCTAATTTTTTTTCCGCCCTGCGCGATGCTGAGGTACGAGCTGAAGCTGACCACATGTCGTCGCGCAAATGCCCCATGGTTGATCAGCCGGCGGCCTGGCTGATTTTGGACGCGGACTACAGCGCTCGCATCATCTGCTTGAAGGTGAGATCTGCGCATTGTTTGCGCGCTCACTGGGGATTCGAGGAAGTAGCTTTCAGTCGGGCCGGGTCGGGCTCCTATCAAACAGCGATCTCGGTCTTTTCCTGCTCAATCCTACGCATAGCCCAGAGACTCAGCATGTCGAGCCGCATCCTGCTCCAGATCTCATCTGTTCTCACACCGTCAACGCCGATAATCTTTCGCAGAAGATTGTCGTCCACCACCTCGGCCATCAGCACGCTGCCAATGAAAGTGAGCAACATCATCCGGTCCTCAGGCGGGGCACCGCTTGGAAGTTCATGAGCAAGCATCTTCCAGATCGGCATAGCCACGTGTTCGTGAATAAACTCGCGTCGATCTTCATTGTCGGAAATTTCAGAGCTGATCCAAAGCCGGAGCAACTGGGGATTCCGCGTGGCCCAGGTCTGAAAATTCAAGTAGAGCCCGCAAAGATCGTCGCGGTCAATATAGCCTTGCGCGTCCCTGACGTATCTCCTTACCAGTTCGCTTACGCACTCCCGGAAAAGCACTTCCTTGCGACCAAAGTAGTAGTTGATAGCACCTGGCGTAACGTCTGCCTCGCGCGCGACATCCCTTATGCCTACGCCATCGTAACCAATTCGGGAAAACAGGTCGGTAGCGACGTTGAGTATCCTGTCAGCTGTAGATACCACTTAACTTATCCCCCTTGACCGGCAACCCCTGAGGTGGTTGCCAAGGCTAGCTGCAATGAGGCTACAACAGTGGAAAGTGTATTGTCCAGTGCCTGAATGACACTGAGGTAAAAGTAATGTCAGCGGAAAGCCCGCTTAACTACTTGGAATTGCACGGTGTTCAATGGAGCGGGTGATGGGATTCGAACCCACGACCTTCTGCATGGCAAGCAGATGCTCTAGCCAGCTGAGCTACACCCGCGTAAGACGCGAACCCATATGTTGACCACGCCCGCTGCACTTTGCAAGTGCGGCTCGGGTTTGTGGCCTCAACCCAATCGCCGTTTGCCACCCAGCTGACGGAACACTGACAAGTGATACCCAGCAGCCGACCACAGGCCGACAATCGTACCTATGGACAACATCACCATACCCAGGAGGTAAAAGTTAACCCCGAAGTAAGTGTAGTGGAGTATCAGGGCGTGGATACCTACCGTCTGCAGGATCATTTTCATTTTACCGCTGGCTTCGGCTGCGAGCACCAGTCCCTCGCTGGCGGCGATACTTCGTAGTCCTGTCACAGCAATTTCCCTGCCGACGATGATGACCATGAACCAGCCGGGTATCCCCGGTTCCCTATTGATCAAGGCCAGCATCAGCAGAGCGGAGACGACCAGTAACTTGTCGGCGAGGGGATCGAGTAGTTTGCCGAGCGGGCTTTCGAGGTCGTACTTACGGGCGAGGTACCCGTCGAGGATGTCAGTCATGGACGCGATGAAATAAAGCCCAAAGGCCGTCATCGCGTAGCCCTGCGAGGGGCGGTCCAGCAACCATACCAACAAAGGGACCGCGGCGATACGCGCCACGCTCAGCACGTTTGGTAATTGAGCGTGGGGAACCCACGCTCCGTCGTCTGATCTTTGCCGAAAATTACCGGTCATCGTCCCCTCTTCCGGACAGCCACTGTTGCAAATAGCTTCAGCGCAGCACGTACCAAAGCAGGTTCCGAACGCGCGGCTTGTTCCGTTGCTTCCCATGTCTATCATACCTTCCCGTGAATCGGACAAGCTACGACTATCTCGTAATCGGCAGTGGCCTCGCAGGGCTGAGTTTTGCAATTAAGACTGCTGATACAGGAAGGGTTGCGCTGGTGACCAAGCGCTCCCTGCTGGACTCCAACACGGCCATGGCCCAGGGCGGTGTCTCGGCGGTGTGGGGCGGCGATGATTCCCTCGAAAGCCATGCCGCAGACACCATTGCTGCTGGAGCGGGATTGTGCGCCGAAGATATAGTTCGCGACGTCGTGGCAGAAGGTCCGGCGAGGATCGAGGAACTGCTGGAGTTGGGAGTACGTTTCTCAACGGTGGCGGGTGATTCCGGCCAGCTCGATCTCGGCCTGGAGGGTGGGCACGAACATCGCCGTGTGCTTCACGCTGCTGACCAAACGGGCGCCGAGCTTGTACGCGCGTTGGTGGCAAGGGTACGTGGTCATTCTTCAATCGATGTCTTCGAAGGTTACCACGCTGTCGACCTGCTGATCGATGAAAAATTCGGCCTGTCCAAGGGTAGAGCCTCCTGCTGGGGAGCCTACGTGCTGGATGCCAACAGCGGCAAAGTAAGCACTATAGTCGCCAGCCGCACCGTACTTGCGAGCGGTGGAGCCGGCAAGGTCTACCTCTATACATCCAACCCCGACGTGGCCAGCGGAGATGGCCTCGCGATGGCCCGGCGCGCTGGCTGTCGCGTGGCGAACCTCGAGTTCATGCAGTTTCATCCTACCTGCCTGTACCACCCCAGCGCCAAGTCATTTCTCGTGACCGAAGCCCTGCGCGGCGAAGGAGCAAAACTGTGTACACCGGCAGGAAACTATTTCCTCGAGGCCTACGATCACCGCGCCGAACTGGCGCCGCGGGACATAGTTGCGCGAGCCATCGACCACCAGATGAAAAAAGAAGGCCTGGAATACGTGCACCTTGACCTCACCGGCTTCGCCGACGAATTCATGAGCACGCGGTTTCCGCGAATACTCGACAAGTGCCGCTCTCTCGGTATAAACGTACCCTCTGAGCGAGTGCCCGTGGTTCCCGCCGCCCACTACCTCTGTGGAGGCGTGGTGACCGACTCTGTGGGTGCGACCAATCTCGACCGACTATACGCGATCGGCGAGGTCGCCATGACGGGTCTGCACGGAGCAAACCGGCTCGCTTCTAACTCTCTTCTCGAAGCACTGGTGTTTGCCCACCGTGCGGCGGAACACGCCAGTAAAACGGCGAGCGAAGACGACGTTGTTCCGCCCGTATTTCCGAACTGGGTGACGGGTGACGCCAGCGATGAAGGCGAGTCGGTGGTCATCAAGCACAACTGGGACGAGATCCGTCGGCTCATGTGGAACTACGTGGGCATCGAGCGCAGTGACAGGAGGCTCGAGCGAGCGGCCAAGCGCATCAGCATGCTGCGCGACGAAATCCAGCAGTACTATTGGGATTTCAGGATAACGGGCGACCTGCTCGAGCTACGCAACCTCGCGCTGGTAGCCGACCTGCTGGTTCAATGTGCCAGGGTGAGGAGGGAAAGCCGCGGTCTGCACTACAATGTTGACTGCCCTGACCTCGATGACAGTACCTGGCGTCGGCCGACGGTAATCTAAAAAAGGCAGCTGGAATCGCAGCGCTTATTCTTTCACGACACGCAGGCGTGGTCCGCGTTTCTTATCGCCGGACTGGAACAAGTGCATCTGCCCCCCGGCCGCGGTCTCGGCCGCGCCCAGCGGATAGCGACCCGTAAAACACGCGTCGCAGAAGCCGGGGTCCTTTCCGCCTAGAAAGGAATACATGCCCGCTTCGCTCAGGTAGGCCAGCGAGTCGGCGAGTATGTACTGGCGGATTTCTTCCAAGGTATGGTTATTAGCCACGAGCTCACCGTGGGTAGGGGTGTCCACCCCGTAATAGCAGGGGCCGGTAGTAGGCGGAGCACTCACCCTGAAGTGGACCTCGCGCGCGCCAGCGGCGCGTATGGTACGGATGATCTTGCGACTCGTGGTGCCACGCACGATAGAGTCGTCAACGATGATAACCCGCTTTCCCGCCAGGATTTCGCGCTGAGGATTGAGTTTGACCTTTACACCGAAGTGACGGATCGAATCCTGCGGCTCGATGAAGGTTCTGCCCACGTAGTGGTTGCGGATGAGGCCCATCTCAAAGGGAATGCCTGATTCCTCGGCGTAACCGAGGGCTGCCGGCACACCCGAGTCGGGTACCGGTATCACTATGTCAGCTTCTACTGGTGCTTCGCGAGCGAGTTGCCTGCCGAACTCCTTCCGGTTGCCATAAACGTGGGTGCCAAAAACCATGCTGTCTGGGCGAGCGAAGTAAATATGCTCAAAGATACAGGCGTGGCGCTCACGTTTTTCGAAGGGACTTATGCTTTTCATGTTGCCGTCCCTGAAGTGGATCAGCTCTCCCGGTTCAACCTCTCTCACGTACTCGGCTTCCATGAGATCCAGGGCACAGGTTTCAGACGCCACGACGTAGCCCCCGCCTTCGAAACGACCGATGACCATGGGCCTGAATCCGTTTGGATCCCTGGCCGCAATCATTTCCCGGTCAGACATGAACAAGACCGAGTAGGCACCCTCAACGACCCTCAACGCGTCTATAGTGCGCTCGAGCAGCGTAGAGCGGTTATAGCTGGCGATCAGGTGTATGAGGACCTCTGTATCCACCGTGGACTGAAAAATGGACCCGTGGGCCTCGAGATTGGCCCTCAGCAACTCGGTGTTGACGAAATTGCCGTTGTGGGCAACGGCCAGGGGGCCAAGGGCGTACTCCACCACGAAGGGCTGGGTGTTACGCAGCATCGTCTGTCCGCTGGTCGAATAACGGTTGTGACCAATGGCCATATCGCCGGGCAGCGCCCGTATGACGTCCTCGTCAAAGACATCGGCCACCAGGCCCAGCCCTCTGTGCTGCACCACCGAGCTCCCGTCGCTCGAGGCAATGCCGGCTCCCTCCTGCCCCCTGTGCTGCAATGAATACAGGCCCAGGTACGCGAGATTTGCGGCTTCCGGACGGCCGTATACCCCTACGACCCCGCACTCTTCGTGGAAACGATCTTCACGATTGTCGTAAATCACTCGCGCACCGCCCCTTTTTTATCCGTTATCATGCCGCTTCAAAATCCTTCAAACCTGCTGCTATTGCCGGCAGGGTGTATTCGCGGGCAGCCCGTAGCTGCGCCAACTCGAGATCGAGAAGCGGGTGATTCGTTTCCCCGTCGCGCTCCAGGCGAAAACGATCGCCGCCGGTTTCGCCGAGTAATCGATAGCACACGCCGCTGGCTGCTGCCGCAGCTTCTACTGCGTCTGTGTCCCCAGCTTCAACGACAACCAGTATTCGTGTTGCGCTCTCCCCGAACATGGAATTGTCCAGGCGGCCATGATCGGGAACCCGGGCGACAATGCCGCATGCGCCCTCCTGCACCGCCATCTCGGCAAGGGCAACCGCCAGGCCCCCCTCCGATAGATCGTGGGCGGCCGTGACGAGCCCCTGCTGCACGAGATCCACGCACAAGGCCGAGCATTTCTTTTCCGCATCGAGGTCGAGTGCGGGTACCCCGCCTACGGGGTTCTCCCCGTAAAGACGCTCAAAAACACTGCCTTCAAGTTGAGCCACACCGCCACCGAGGAGATAGATCCTGTGGCCTGGGCCGCTGGTCGCGCAGCCCACTGCAGTCGCTGAATCAGACATGAGGCCGACCATGGCGACCACCGGCGTCGGGGGGATCGATTCGCCCCGAGTGTCATTATAAAAGCTCACGTTGCCCGAGATAACAGGCGTTCCGAAATGACGACAGGCCGCGGCCATCCCGTCGACTGCCTGGCTGAACTGCCACATCACCTCAGGTTTTTCGGGGTTCCCGAAATTCAGGCAGTCGCTCACCGCGAGCGGTGTCGCGCCGGTAACAGATATGTTTCGCACCGCCTCAGCAATCGCGTGTTGGGCGCCCAGGTAAGGGTCGCTGGCCACGTAGTTAGGATTGCAATCCACTGTCATGGCCAGTCCGGCACCGGTTTCGGCCACGCGTATAACGGCGGCGTCCCCACCAGGGTGGATCACTGTGTTGGCCCCTACCCAGGAGTCGTATTGCTCAAAAACCCACCGTCGACTGCAAAGTTCCGGGCAAGCCAGCATCTCCAGCAGTGAGGAAGCAGGATCGGTGAGTTCCCCATCGCCAAGTACACGACCACTACTGACAGGGCGGGCAGCTGGTTCTTTGATCGGACGCCTGTAAGCGGGGGCGTCGTCGGTAAGCGCGCCGACGGGGATAGACAGTATCTCCTCGCCACGCCAGGTTGCACGCAACCTTCCGTCACCGGTGACCACTCCTACGTCGACGCACTCGAGATCCCAGCGAGCAAAAAGCTCGGCGACAGCTTCCTGTCGCCCCTGCTTGACCACTAACAACATTCGTTCCTGGGATTCCGACAGAAGGATCTCGTAAGCGCTCACCGAAGAATCGCGTAGCGGGACCATGTCGAGGTCAAGAGAGATGCCCACGCCGCCCCGACCGGCCATCTCGGCCGAACTACTCGTCAGGCCAGCGGCACCCATGTCTTGTATGGCCACGACATCGTCGCCAGCGAGAACTTCGAGGCAGGCCTCGATCAGGAGATTCTCAGCGAAGGGGTCGCCTACCTGCACTGTGGGCTTCATCTGCTCTGATTCTTCTTTGAACTCGGAGGACGCGAGCAGGCTCGCGCCGTGAACACCGTCACGACCAGTGCGCGAGCCAACGTAGAGCACCGGGTTTCCTTCGCCACTCGCCACCGCGCTGAAGATGTTGTCGGCCCTCGCAATGCCCAGCGAAAAAGCGTTGACGAGTATATTGCCGTTATAAGAGGCATCGAAGTTAACCTGGCCGCCTACGGTTGGAACACCCACGCTGTTGCCGTAGTCGCCTACCCCGGAGACGACACCAGAAAGCAGGTAGGGGGTGCGTTCGTCTTCTGGCTCACCAAAGAACAGGGCATTCATGTTAGCCACAGGTCTCGCGCCCATGGTGAAAATATCCCGTAGTATTCCTCCCACACCGGTCGCCGCCCCCTGGTAGGGCTCGACGTAAGAGGGGTGGTTGTGACTTTCGATCTTGAAGATAGCAGCCATCCCACCGCCGATGTCCACGGCTCCAGCGTTCTCGCCAGGCCCCTGCAGCACCGCCGGTCCGGTGACCGGAAACCTCTTGAGATGCACCCGCGAGCTCTTATAACTGCAGTGCTCCGACCACATCACCGAAAACACGCCCAGCTCTTCTATCGTCGGCGTGCGCCCGAGATGCTCGAGGATGGCCGCGTATTCATCTGCGCTGAGGCCATGTTCGGCAGCCAGGCCTTCATCTATGGTTCTGTCGCTGCCGTGAATCACGCGGCTACACCCTTCACTGCCCAGGCCGTGGCCGACTCAAACAAAATCCGCCCATCCACCAGGCCAAGAGCAGGATCGACGGCGTGCTCGGGGTGCGGCATCAGACCAACAACGTTGCCGCGCTCGTTGCACACGCCGGCTATGTTATTCACCGAGCCGTTTGGCGCTGTGTCCGCGTAACGAAAAACGACACCGCCTCTTCCTTCGAGCTCTTCGAGCTTGTTTTTCTCGAGTACATAACAGCCGCAGCCGTGTTTTACCGGGATACGCAGAACCTCGCCGCCCGAGCAGGAAGCAGTGAACGCTGTCGCGGTGTTCGCAACCTCGATCGCTTCATTGCGGCAAACGAAGCGCAAGCCGCTGTTGCGTATAAGCGCGCCCGGCAGTAATCCTGCTTCACATAGGACTTGGAAGCCGTTGCAGATTCCGAGCACCGGGCCGCCTGCGTTCGCAAAACGAGCCACTTCTTCCATCACGGGCGAAATTCTGGCGATCGCTCCTGCCCTGAGATAGTCGCCGTAAGAAAAACCACCCGGCAAAACGACCGCGTCAACTCCCTTGAGGTCGGTATCCTTGTGCCAGAGCATCCGCACCTCGGCGCCGATCACTTCCGCGAGCACGTGCCGGGTGTCTCGGTCATCGTTGGAACCAGGAAAAACTATTACGCCCCAGGTCACGATCAGGCTCCCTGCTCCTCGAGCTTCTCCTCTATGTCGAAGCGGTAGTCCTCGATGACGTCATTGGCTAGCAGGCGACGACACATTTCGTCAACTCGACTTCCCGCGGCTTCGCTTCCCGTAACACCGCTCAATTGAAGCTCGATGTATCGGCCCAGGCGAACATCATCGACGCCGTCGTAGCCCAGGGCCAGGAGGGACGAAGCCACGGCCTTCCCTTGCGGGTCCAGAATCGCTTTCTTGGGAGTCACGTAAACCCTGGCAACGAAATCCATTCCTCCCCCTTCAGCCGGCTACCCGCCGTGCAATCTCCTGGTAGGCGTCTTCAACTCCCCCCATGTCCTGCCTGAACCTGTCCTTATCGAGCTTCTTGCGGGTTTCGATATCCCAGAAGCGGCAGGTATCAGGACAGATCTCGTCTGCGAGCAACACCTTGCCCGAAGAGTCCCGCCCGAACTCCAGCTTGAAATCGACCAGGAGTACTCCCCTCTCGCGCATGAACGGTTCCAGAACGGCGTTCACAGCCAGGGCCTGGCGGTGGATTTCATCAAGTTCCTCGCGCGTGGCCCAGGAAAAGATCAGGATGTGCTCGTCGTTGATCATGGGATCACCGAGGTCATCGTCCTTGTAGAAATACTCGACGATGGGTCGCGGCAGCGATTCACCTTCCGGCCGCCCACAACGTTTCTGCAGGCTGCCAGTGATGATGTTGCGCACCACCGTTTCAACCGGAATGATCTCGACCTTGCGCACCAGCATTTCGCGCTCGGATGGACAGTCAACAAAATGATTGTCGATTCCGTTCTCCCTCAGCAACTCAAAGAAGCGGCGGGATATCCTGTTATTGAGGATCCCCTTGGACTCGATGCTGCCTTTTTTCTGCGCGTTGAACGCGGTCGCGTCATCCTTGAAATAGAACATCAGGAGCTCCGGATCGTTGGTCTCGTAGATGCGCTTGGCCTTACCCTCCGCAATCATTTTTCCACTTGTCTCCATGGTCATACTCCCTCCTTTATCACGCGATCAAATACTTCGTGCGCATGGCCCAGGGCAGCCTTTATATCAAATGCCTTCTCGAGCCTGCTGGCGTCGAGCACGCGGCTTATATCGGCATCTTTTTCCGCGTTGGTGCGAAAATCACCTTCCGCCAGTGCGCAACGCTGAACCCAGCGGTATGCTTCGTCGCGGGAGATCCCCTTTTCCACCAGGGCCAAAAGAATTTTCTCCGAAAACATCCTGCCGCCGGTACGCTCCAGGTTAGCGGCCATTGCTTCTGGCCGAACCTCCATGCCGGTAACCACCGAGGTCATGCGCGCGAGCATGAAATCAAGCGCAATCGTCGAATCGGGTGCTATCACCCGCTCCACCGAGGAATGCGAGATGTCGCGTTCGTGCCACAGGGCTATGTTCTCAAGTGCGGCAAGTGAATTGGCACGAACCAGGCGCGCCAGCCCACTTATGTTCTCGGTCAGTATGGGGTTGCGCTTGTGAGGCATGGCAGACGAGCCTTTCTGCCCCTTGCTGAAGGATTCGAGAACTTCCCCCACCTCGGTTCTCTGCAGGTGTCGTATTTCAGTCGCGAAACGTTCCAGTCCACCCGCCAATACAGCCAGGGTACAGAAGAACTCAGCATGCCGATCCCGGGGAACCACCTGTGTGGCCACCGGCTCGACCGCCAGGCCAAGCCCGTCGAGAACCTCGGCCTCGATGTCCGGGCCATTTACACCGTAAGTGCCTACGGCACCAGATAATTTACCGCTGGCTATCGTCTCTCGCGCGGTGAGTAACCGGACCCGGTCTCGTTGGAGCTCGGCGTACCAACCGGCCAACTTGAGACCAAAGGTAGTGGGTTGCGCGTGGATACCGTGAGACCGACCGGCGGTAGGGGTGTCTCGATGCTCCCTCGCCCGCGAGCGCACGGCCTCCATCAGCGTTGAGACGCCTTCGAGCAGCTGGTCTGCGGCTTCGACCAGCTGCAAGGCAAAAGTGGTGTCAAGAACGTCGGAGGACGTCATTCCGTAGTGCAGGTAACGACCGTCTTCCCCCACGCTTTCGGCGACGGCACTGACGAAAGCTATCACGTCATGATGCACTTCCGCCTCGATTTCAGCCACGCGTGAGCCGTCGACACTGGCTTTTGCGCGAATGCGACCTGCCGCGTCGACCGGGATAACCGAGCGCCTGGCAAGTGCCTCGCACACGCGGATCTCGACTTCGAGCATGAGGTCGTAGCGGTGCTGGTCCGACCAAGTCGAACCCATTCGATCCCTGGTGTAACGAGGTATCATAATTTCAGTAAGGCCGGTTCAGCCGGCTAGTTCCCACTACAAACAAACCCGGTGCAGTCAGGCGCTCCCGGTATGGCCGAAACCACCAGAACCCCTGTCCGAGGGCTCGAGCTCTTCGACCTCGTAAAGATCCGTTACCGCGACCGGACAAATCACCAACTGCGCAACACGCTGTCCCGGCTCTATACGAACCATCTCTTTGCCGAAGTTAGCAACGATAACCGCCACCTCGCCCCGGTAATCCGGGTCTATGGTCCCCGGAGAGTTAGGGACGCATAATCCCTGCTTGAGAGCGAGGCCGCTACGCGGCCTTACTTGGCCCTCGTATCCCCGGGGTATGGCAATCGCAAACCCACAGGGGATTGCTGCGCGTTCGCCCGGCGCCAGCTCCAGCGCAAGTTTGAGGGCCGCTCGAAGGTCCATTCCCACCGAGCCCTCGGTCATGCGTTGCGGCAGGTCGACGCTGGCGTCTCCAACCCGCGCTATGGCGATTTTCAACCCCACACGCAGGATCCCACTTCAGGGTAGGGGCAAGGAGACGGTGCCCACGCCGGCATCGCCCACCAGGGCCAGCCCCGCCCGGTCAGTACTGAGTATATCGAGCGCAATCTCCATTACTTGTTCGTTGCTCACCGCGCGGACTTCGGCCACGATCTCGTCTACTGCAATCTCGCGCCCGAAGTAGAGCTGATTACGGGCTATGCGGCCCATCCGACTCTCCATCGACTCGAGGGACAACAGGCAGGCCCCTGCTATCTGCTCGCGCGTGCGGACGAGTTCGCCGGGGTCCAGACCTTGCAGCTTGATAGCCGTGAGCTCCTGGAAAACCAGGTCAAGCACTTCCTTGATGTCGGCTCCACCGGTGGCCGCGTAAATACCCGTGTATCCTATGTCTCGGTAAGGCGAAAGAAACGCGTACACCGAGTAAGCCTTGCCCCGCTCCTCCCTCACGGACTGGAAGAGGCGCGAACTCATTCCTCCCCCCAGCGCAGCTATGAGTACTTCTGCTGCCGCGTAACGAGGGTCGGTTACCGATATGCCGGGGAAGCCGAGAAGAAGATGAGCCTGGTCCAGCTCGCGCTCGCAAACAAACACACCCGGGTTGTAATCCGGTCGGTCGGTTTCACTTTCTCCAACGGCGGGAACAAGGCCGGCAAATTTCTCACGGCACCAGTCCACCAGCTGTTCGTGGTCAACCGCACCCGCGGCTGACACCACGATGTGGTCCGAACGAACGGCCTTTCTTGCCTGCGCAAGTATTTCATCGCGGCTGATAGTCCCGACACTGGCAACCGTACCCGCCACCGGTAAGCCCAGCGGATGACCGGGCCACCAGGAGTGGAGGTAAAAATCGTAGATGTAGTCCTCGGGGATCGCTTCCGCGTCCTGAATCTCATGTATGATCACTTCCCGCTCGAGTTCTATATCCTCCGAGAGAAAAGTGGAGTTGACCAGAAGGTCGGCAAGGACATCGACAGATAGCTCGAGATGTTCTGCGAGAGTGCGGGTCAAAAAGCAGGTCTGCTCCTTGTCGGTGAAGGCATCGATGGTGCCGCCGACACCTTCGATCTCTTCAGCAATCTGGCGCGGGGTTCTCTTCTCGGTGCCCTTGAAAAACAAGTGCTCGAGAAAATGACATACGCCGTTGGTCGACTGGCCCTCGTGGCGAGAGCCGGTCTCGAGCCACACGCCGAGGGATACAGAGGGGACGTCGCGCACCGACTCGGTAACGACCCGCAGGCCGTTCTCGAGCCGGGTAGAGCGAACTTCAGGCGCCAACGCTGGCTTCGGCCTCCCCGTCTTGATCCTGAGGAGCGTCCTTGAGGCTCAGGCGAATCTTGCCCTGCCGGTCCACCTCCAGCACCTTGACCCGAACCTGCTGGCCTTCCTTGACGACGTCGGTCACGTTCTCGACTCGCTCTTCGGCAAGCTGCGAGATGTGAACCAGACCGTCGGTGCCCGGCAGTATTTCGACAAAAGCACCGAATGCCATGATCTTACGTACGGTGCCATCGTAGATGCGGCCGATTTTTGGTGAAGCTGTCAGCCCCTCGATGATGTCCTTTGCCTTGAGCAGAGAGTCCCTGTCCGACGACGCTACCAGCACCGTGCCGTCATCCTGCACATCGATCTTGCAACCGGTCTGCTCGACGATACCGCGTATCACCTTACCGCCGGCACCGATGACATTACGGATCTTATCAGGATCGATTTTCATCGTCTCGATTCGCGGCGCGTACTCCGACACTTCTTCGCGAGGTGCCGCAAGACCCTTGGCCATCTCGCCAAGGATGTGCAGGCGACCGTCCCGTGCCTGGTAGAGCGCGTCGCGCATTACGTCCCGAGGGATACCGTCGATCTTGATGTCCATCTGCACCGCGGTGATACCCTTCTCGGTACCCGCAACCTTGAAGTCCATATCGCCCAGGTGATCTTCGTCACCGAGGATATCGGAAAGCACAGTGTGCTCGCCATCCTCGCGAATGAGCCCCATCGCTATGCCCGCTACTGGAGCCTTGATCGGCACGCCGCAGTCCATCAAAGCAAGAGCTCCACCGCAGACTGAAGCCATCGAAGACGAACCATTCGACTCGGTGATCTCAGACACGACACGGAAGGTGTACGGAAAGTCCTCAGCGTCGGGTAATACCGGGGTGAGGGCTCGCTCGGCCAACATGCCGTGCCCAATTTCCCTGCGCCCGGCACTGCGCAGCATCTTGGCTTCACCAACGCAGTAAGGAGGAAAATTGTAGTGCATCATGAAACGCTTGAAGTGATCGCCCGCCAGTGAATCGATTCGCTGTTCATCGGCGCCTGTACCAAGCGTCGCCGTAACGAGGGCCTGGGTTTCACCACGCGTAAACAGCGAGCTACCATGCGTGCGCGGGAGCACTCCGGTCTCTACTGAAATGGAACGTACGTCCGCCAGCCCGCGGCCATCGAGGCGCTTGTGGTCCTTGGTGATCGCACCGCGAACCATTTCCTGCTTGACGACTCCGAGGGCAGCACTGACATCGCCACCGCGCTCGGCCAGTTCCTCGGGAAGCCCTTCCATAAACTCCGCCTTGAAGGCGTCGAGAGCGGCGTAACGCTCAAGTTTTTCCTTGACGGAATAAGCTTTCTCAAGTCCCGTAGTCGCGAGTTTGCGGACCTTCTCGATGAGTTCATCATCGCGCTCCGGCTGAACATAGCTGCGCTTCTCGCGTCCGGCCTCTGAAGCGAGCTTCTCCTGGGCATCGATTATCGGCTGTATGGCCTCGTGTCCCTGGTAGAGCGCATCGAGAATCTCGTCTTCGGCAACTTCGCCAGCTCCACCCTCTACCATCACTATGGCGTCGCGGCTCGCGGCCATCAGAATGTCGATGTCGCTGTTCTCCATCTCGTCAACACCGGGGTTGATCACGACTTTACCGTCAACACGGCCGAGCCTGACAGCACCCAGGGGGCCAGCGAAGGGAATATCGGATATCGTCAACGCCGCCGAGGCACCGATGAGACTTGCCACATCGGGACCCGCAGTGCGGTCGTAAGACAGCACGGTGGCAATGATCTGGGTTTCAAAGCCATAGCCCTTGGGGAAAAGCGGACGTATGGGCCGGTCGATTATACGACAGGTAAGGATCTCGGCAGGACTGGGGCGCCCTTCCCTCTTAAAAAAACCACCGGGGATCTTACCGGCGGCAGCTGTTTTCTCCTGGTACTCAACTGTCAGTGGGAAAAAATCAATGCCCTCTCGAACCCGGTGTGCTGATACCGCTGTCACGAGGACCACGGTATCCCCGTAGGTTACGAACACAGCGCCATCCGCTTGCCTGGCTATGCGGCCGGTTTCAAGTGTGAGTGTCTTACCACCCAATTCCAATTCTACTTTTTTAATCATTATAGTTCTCTCCTTTCCCCTCCCGGGAATTACAATAGTCAAAGAATTTCGTTGAAGTGGGGCGCCCCCGCCCCTTTATTCTACCAGGACCACTGGCCTCGCCGCTTAAAGCGCTACGCGTTGTTGTTATTTGCGCAGGCCCAGACGATCGATCAGTGCCAGGTAACGGTCGTAGGCCGTTCGCTTGAGGTAGTCGAGCATCTTGCGTCTCTGGCTGACCATTTTCAGAAGGCCACGCCGGGAGTGATTATCCTTGGGGTGGGTCTTGAAATGACCGGTCAGGTAATTGATGCGGTTAGTCAGCAAAGCGACCTGGACTTCAGGAGAACCAGTATCTGATTCGTGGGTCCTGAAATCTCCGATCACGTTCTGCGTGCTTTGTAACGTTGTCGTCACTGGGTATTCAACTCTTCCTTAACTTTCCTTAGTTCGATTTAACTACGAAGCGATACCACCGACCCTTCACCCGCGCAAACCCGCCTCAGCCCGAGAAAACCCGCTGAAGCTTCCACAGGCCGCTCTGCTCGCTGATTACCGCCACCAAACGGCCGGCCCGCGTCACCATAGCGGATTCGCCGTCCTGAGGGCGCCTCAGAACACCGAGAACGTCCTGCCGCCCCTGCCTCAGGCCGCTGGCTCCCCGGTCGTCCACCTCCAACGATTCAAGATGGGCAAGGGCCTTGGATAAAGGTAAAACTGCTGCCTCGAGATCGCTCCCGTCGCTGTCTTCGAGGTTCTCCATGGATGCTGCGTCTTCGATACGAAAGCGCCCGAAAGCCGTCCTGACGAGGGACTCCATGTGCGCGCCGCAGCCGATGGCCTCGCCCAGGTCTCTCGCGAGGGCACGTACATAGGTACCCTTTGAGCAGTGGACGCTGAACTCCAGGGCCGAGGCGTCCTGAACCGCGAGCTTGAGCTCAAATATCGTGACTTCGCGCGGCTCGAGTTCCACTTCTTCGCCCCGCCGAGCCCGCTTGTACATCGGAACGCCGTCTTTCTTGATAGCCGAATATGCGGGGGGAATCTGGCTCAGCGACCCGGTGAACTGTTCGGCCAATCCATCGAGATCAATATCGGCGAGCGCAGGGACCGGGCTGGTAGCGATAACTTTGCCGCCGCGATCCAGAGTATCAGTGAGAACACCCAGTCGGATTACCCCGGTGTAAGTTTTTGTGGCGCTGTTGAGCCAGGGCGCTGCCTTGGTGCCCAGGCCCAGGCACAGGGGCAACAAGCCCGAGGCCAGGGGGTCGAGAGTTCCGAGGTGACCAACCTTCACCCCGCCGAGGACCCGCTTGACCCTCGCGACGGCAGAAGCGGAACTCATATCAACAGGCTTATCTACGAGTAGTATGCCGTCGACGCCCTTGCGGTTCTTCATCGCTTTACTTCCCCCGTGTCCGCTCCGGACAACAGTTTTTGAATCCGGTCGGCTCTCTCGAGCGAAGCGTCAAGCGTGAATACCAGGTCGGGCGTAAATCTCAGCGCCAGTTTGCGGCCGATCTCGCGCCGCAGGTAGCCAGACGCCGCGTCGAGGCCGCGACTGCACTCCAGCTGCTGTTTTTCACCTCCCCTGGTCGAATAAAAGACCCTTGCGCGCTTGAGGTCCGGGCTCATATCCACGGCGGTAAACGTAACTCCCCGCACGCGCGGGTCGCGCAGCTCCTGGTCAACTATGACGGCGAGCGCCGATATCACCTCCCGGGCTATTCGTCTTGTTCTAACAGAAGCCATCGAATTCAAATCAGTAATTATCGAAGATGTATTCTTCTTCGCCGGGCTGGGCCAGATGTAAGCCTCCGACAAAGCGCGCCACCGTTCTCAGGCAGCGGTCCACATGATTTTTTTCGTTGCCGGCTTGCACTACGCCGAGCCCGATTGACGCAACGTCGTCCAATCGGTCGATCTCGGCGACCGATACGTTGTAACGATTCGACACCTTTGCCTTGATTGCTTTGACCACCGAGCGTTTACCTTTCAGGGAACGATTACCGGGCAGGTACATCACCAGGCTGAGAACGCCCACGACCACCCCAATGCTCCGTTTATTCTGGCTCAGGCGCCTGCCGAGCCAGCCGGTTTACCCCCGTAAGGCGTGTCCAGGGTACGACGGACCTCTTCGAGTTCAAAGGTTTCGACAACATCGCCGACCTTGATGTCATTGAACTTGTCGAGCCCGATACCGCACTCGTAGCTGGACTGCACTTCACGCACATCCTCCTTGAAACGCCTCAAGCTTGATATGGTGCCGGTGTAAGTCACGACCCCATCCCTGACAAGCCTGCAATGAGCTCCGCGCTTGACCTTGCCCTCGGTGACATAACTGCCGGCAATGATCGTTCCCCCTGGCACTCCGAAGGTGTCTCGCACCTCGCCGCGGCCCTGCGATATTTCCTTGATGTCGGGCGCAAGGAGACCTTCCATAGCGAGTTTTACCTCGTCGAGAGCCTCATAAATCACCTCGTGGAGCCTCAGGTCAACGCCTTCGCGCTCTGCCAGAGTGCGGGCCTTGCCCTCGGGCCTCACGTGAAAACCGATCACCACGGCACCAGATGCAAGGGCCAGCTGAACGTCTGACTCGTTGATGGCACCAACCCCGTTGTGGATGACTGACAAGGTGACCTCGTCTGTTCCGATCTGCTCGAGAGCCGCGGACAGGGCTTCGGCCGAACCTTTCACGTCGGCCTTAACCACGACCTTGAATTCTGCCACGTCACCGGTTGAAACTTGTTTCTGAAAATCTTCCAGTGAAAGCCGCGTCGAAGAAGTCAGCTGCGCTTTTCTCGTGACTGCTTTTCTGTGTTCGGCTACCTGGTCTGCGCGCGAGGAGTCGTCCACCACGACAAAGCTGTCGCCGGCTTCGGGAACGCCGTCCAGGCCGATGATTTCAACCGGCGTCGAAGGACCCGCAGCCTTGGATTTCTTGCCTGCGTAGTCGGTCATCGCTCGCACGCGACCGGTAATGTCGCCACTCACGAAGTAGTCTCCGTGCTTCAGCACGCCCCGCTGCACGAGTACCGTTGCCACCGGTCCACGGCCTTTGTCCAACCGCGCCTCGATGACCACGCCCCGGGCCCCGCCATCAGGGATGGCTTTGAGCTCCAGGATCTCGGACTGAAGACGCAGAACCTCGAGCAGTTCATCGATGCCAGTGCGCTTGATCGCCGACACCGGGACGAAAAGAGTATCCCCGCCCCAGTCTTCGGGCTGCAACCCGTGTTCGGACAGCTGCTGCTTTACCCTGTCGGGGTTAGCGTCAGGCTTGTCCATCTTGTTGACCGCTACCACCACCGGTATCTCGGCTGCCTTTGCGTGGTTAACAGCTTCGAGGGTCTGGGGCATAACACCGTCATCGGCCGCGACGACCAGGACCACGATGTCTGTAACGCTCGCTCCCCTCGCCCGCATGGAAGTAAATGCCGCGTGGCCCGGGGTATCGAGAAAACAGATAGCCTGGTCTCCACTACCCACTGTGTACGCACCGATATGCTGGGTAATACCCCCGGCCTCTCCTTCGACGACCCTCGAGTCACGGATGACGTCCAGAAGTGAGGTCTTGCCGTGGTCGACGTGGCCCATGACTGTCACAACCGGCGGCCGTGCGACGCCCTCCTCTTCGGAGCCCTCCACTTCGTTGTCGTTCTTGAGCAGCTGGTCGACATCGAGGGAGGTGTTCTCAACTGTATAGCCGAACTCTTCGGCTATCAGGCAGACGGTGTCGAAATCCATCGAATCGTTCAAGCTGGTCATCACACCCTGGCCCATGAGCTTGCCAAGTACTTCGCGAGACTTGACTCCGATCGCCCTCGCCAGCTCAGCGGGAGTGATTACGTCGTGAATCCGCACGACACGCTTGGCTGCCTTGGGAATTGTCAGCTCGGTTTTCTGAAGCTTCTGACCCGGCATAGCCCGTTTCTTGCGAGGCCGCGCCTGGTATGACCGCTCGAATGCGTCAAAAAGCTCTTCTTTCTTTACGACCCGCCTCTTGCGTTTGCGTGTCTTACCGTCCGCGTCGGCGGGCTTGTCGGTCGTGGTCTCTTTTTCTGAGACTGTGGCGACCTTCGGCTTCTTGAGAGCGGAAAGATCTATGCGCCCCAGTATCCGGGGGCCGCTGATAGAGCCTCCGCTCTTGCGGTCTTTTGGAGATTCTTCGCTGGATTCGGGTTTCTTTTCGGCAGCCTTGAGAAGTTCTTCCGCGATCGCGTCACGATCATCGTCGCTGACCTCCTGCTTGGCCCTGCCTGCGTGCTCCTCGGCTTCTTCTTCCGCTGTCTCACCACCGGCTATGAGGGCAGTGCCGGCACCGGATACTTCCTGGCTGACAAGTCGACCGTCAGCCTCGATACCGCGCTCGGCAGTCTCTCCTTGCCCCTGGCCGTTTTCCGATAAATCAGCCGTCGTTTCGGGATCGAGCAAGGGCAACCCAGCCGGGGCCAATACTGCGGGTTCCCGCTGCAACGAGGGGACGACAGAGAGAGCGCAATGGGCTTCTGCAAAGGGTTCATTGGCGAAAGCCACCGCCATAGCGCCCGCATCGGTGTCCATAGTCGCTGTCACCGCACGAGCGCTGGAAACCACCGAGAAAGCGGGCGCGGCAGCCTCAGCATCGCCTTCTGCCAGGCGCTTGCGGCGTGTCCGCCTGAGTACCGATCCACCCCTGAGCCGCTTGCGGGTCACGGTATCAAGCGCCGTCACCCGGCCACCGCCACCGTCTTCCTTTACCTCGACAACCAGTTCCGTGGTCTCGCCCACCACCTCGGCGACGTCTTGCGCGTCGAGGCCCATTTCATGTCGAACCCGCTCGGCTTCCGATTCCTCGATACCGCTCTGGGCGCGTTTGCCCTTCACTCCCATTTTCTCCAGCCGCTCGATCACGGCCTTCGACTTTACGCCCCATTCTTTTGCGTACTGACTGATGCGTCGCTTGGCCATCAGCAAAGCTCCTCCCCTGGCGCGCCGTTTTCCAGCGTCGCCTCGAGATCCCGCACGAAACGGGATTTTTGAACCGCGGCCACACCCGTGCGCAACGATCGATTTACCGTACGGCGCTTGACCAACCCGGCCCGGCACTCGAGCGTGCGGTGCAGGTATGCCGTTCGTCCGCTAATCGGGGCCGCCACGATGGCCAGCCCGCCCGCGCCGTCCTGTCCGAAGCGCAGCATCTCCCCCGGAGCATCGCGCTCGCCACAACCTACGCAGGTACGTTGCGGGGTATGGCTCCGTATGCGCACTAGGAGGTTACTCCCTTGGCAGATTCGCCATCGCTCGCTTTTTCTTTCGCGGCGTCTTCCGTACCGGCAGACTCGCTATCGGCAGATTCGCCCTCCGCCGATTCTTCGGCGGCCGCGCGCTCTTCTTCGGCGAGCCGGGCCTTCTCGGCGTCGTTGACGGCTTCCACCGCGTCGCTGATCGCGGCCGCCACGCGCCTTACCATGCTCGTCCGACGCTGCTCTTCGGCTGCAATCGCCGCGCTGGCGAGGAATCCCACGGCGGCGTCCTCTTCTATACTGAGCGCAGCGGCAAGGTCCGCCGTCGAGCTGGTGGACAGCTCCGCAGCGGACTTGTAGCCGTCGGCCAACAGGATCTCCGCCTGCAATTCGCCGAGTCCATCTACGCCTTGCAGGGAAAGCCTCGATTCCCTCAAGCGCCGCTCGTAATCCGCGTCACCGAGTACATCCAGCTTCCAGCCCGACAGGCGCGCGGCGAGGCGAATGTTCTGGC
>Ga0114993_10000884_pt1 | contig 34671 bp, 29 predicted proteins | sample ArcticOcean_MG_C_FD_87042 | JGI IMG/M metagenome (GOLD analysis project Ga0114993, IMG submission 87042) | Marine microbial communities from western Arctic Ocean - ArcticOcean_MG_CB2_150 | ecosystem: Environmental > Aquatic > Marine > Oceanic | place: Arctic Ocean: Canada Basin | collected...
AAAAGCCATGGTCAAAATGTCTGAAATGGAATTCCGCGACTATATGATGGCTCTATTCAAACCAAACAATCCTCGGAAACCGTTGATAGAGTTGGTGTTTTGAAAAGAGTCGGGTACTGTGAGGGCAATTAGACAACAATACTTAATTAATGACGCCAACTAGATTGCAGACCGAAAGCAATATTGCTTTCGGTCGCAGATGAGCTTGATGGAGCCGCCGCCGCGTCAAGATGCCCGCCGCACCACTCGGCTGCGCCGACCGCACGCGATCTTGACCCGGCGTCTAATGCGCTCCATCGGAAACGTCCCGCAACACAGCGCCTTACCTTCGCATAATGGCTAGCTGAGTTCTGGGGACACTTCACTTGGTGCACCAGTTGCACCGCTCCGAAATCGGACTATATAAGACTCGGCGCCGAAAAAAAGTGCCCGTGCTCTTGAATATTGTGAATAGGTCGACTTGATCCCACGCCGGGCCGTGTCCTGTAATCGTGGCCGTTACCGTTGCGCGCCCGTTGGGTTCAAATTATGTCCTTGGATGTCCATAAATGTCCGTTAATGACAAGGATGTCCATCGGAATTCGGGTGTTGCATGTCGCATATCACGGGCGAAATCCGCCCAACAACGGGTGCATGTCAACGGAGCACCCACGGGCCAAGCATACTCCGCCGAAGCTGCCGTTTCGGCTGCGAATGCCGGACCATGCCAACCGCCCGAGCGTGCAAGCGCGCCTCACCGTACTCGTGTGAAAACCGGTATGTTCCCGTAAGGAAAGCTCATGAACCGGTATGGTCGAATTTCCGAAAACATGTCGCACCCATGTGTCCCATGAGGGAGCGGCATACCAGGGGTGGTTTGGCCTTCTTCTCTGTGTCCTCTGTGATCTCTGTATTGAAAAACCTTGCTTCTTCTTCTCACCGACTCTGTGGTGAAAACTTATTCTTGATGGTAGCGGGAGCGACTAATTACCCGAGGTGCCGAGGTGCTCCGAGCACAAACCGGTGCCTAGATCGACGCCCGGCTGGCCGACCCGGCCATCCCCAGCCGGGCTGGGCACGCTGTTGCTACTTAAAGGCCTCGTCCCAAGTCCCCTGCGTCGCGGCGCGGGAATATTCGGTGGCGCGGTTCTCGAAGAAGTTGGCGTGCTCGACCGCGTTGAGCATGGTGTCGAGCCAGGGCAGCGGGTGCTCTTCGATGCGGTAGATGGGCTGCAGGCCAAGCTGCGATAAACGCCGGTCGGCGATGAAGCGGATATAGGCCTTGATGTCATCGGCGGTCAGGCCTTCGGCGGGGCCCAGCTCGAAGGCCAGATCGATGAAGGCGTCTTCGTGGGTGACGATGGTCTCGCAAGCCTTGTAGAGATCGCGCTGCAATTCCTCGGTCCAGATTTCCGGGTTTTCGGAAACGAAGGTGCGGAACAGCTTGATCACCGAGGCGCAGTGCAGGCTTTCGTCGCGGACGCTCCAGGTGACGATCTGGCCCATGCCCTTCATTTTGTTGAAGCGCGGGAAATTGAGGAGGATGGCGAAACTGGCGAACAATTGCAGGCCCTCGGTGAAGGCGCCGAATACCGCCAGGGTCTTGGCGATATCGGATTTAGAGCCGGTGCCAAATTCCTGCATGTAATCGTATTTGTCCTTCATCTCTTTGTATTGAAGGAACGACGAATAGATGGTCTCGGGCATGCCGATGGTGTCGAGCAAATAGGAATAAGCGGCGATGTGAATGGTCTCGGTATTGGAAAAAGCGGCCAGCATCATCTGTACTTCGGTGGGTTTGAAGACCGATGCATAATGCTTCATGTAGCAGTTGTTGACTTCGATATCGGCCTGCGTGAAGAAGCGGAAAATCTGCGTCATGAGATGGCGCTCGGATTCGTTGAGCTTGTTGTGCCAATCCTTGACGTCGTCGGCCAGCGGCACTTCTTCGGGCAGCCAGTGCAGCTTCTGCTGGGTCTGCCAGGCCTCGAAACACCAGGGGTAGGCGAAAGGCTTGTAGACCGGCTTGGCGTCCAAAAGGGACATGGGTTTCCTCCTTAAGTCTCGTTTTGGCCTAAACCTATTGGCAGGCGAGGCATTCTTCGTAGTCGGTGGCCTCGTCGCCGTCTTCGGTGTTCATGGCGGCGATGGGCAGGGGCTCGCCCTCGGCTCCGGGCAGCGGCAGGGGGCTGAATTTGACCGTCCCTTCGTTGACCACGCCGGCCACCGAGACATCCTCGGCCCGCTGGATCGATTTGGAACGGCAGTAGTAAAGGCTTTTGAGACCATGCTTCCAGGCCATCAGGTGAATTTGATGCAGATCCCGCTTATGAATATCGGCGGCCAGGAAGACGTTGACCGATTGCGATTGGTCAATATAGCTCGCCCGGTCGCCGGCCAGTTCGATCACCCAGCGCTGGTCCAGCTCGAACGCCGTCTTGAAGACATCTTTTTCATCATCCGAAAGGCAATCCAGATGTTGCACCGAGCCTTCGTTGACGGTGATCGAGGTCCAGGTGGCATCGTCGTTGCAGCCCTTCTCGGCGAGCAGCGCGGCCAGATGCCGGTTGCGCACGTTGAACGAGCCGGACAGGGTCTTGTGGGTGTAGGAATTGCCGCTGATCGGCTCGATGCCGGCGGACGCGCCGCCGCAGATGATGGAGATGGAAGCCGTCGGCGCGATCGCCGTCTTGTAGGAAAAGCGCTCATGAAATCCATAATCGGCGGCGTCCGGGCAGGGGCCGCGCTCATCGGCCAGCACATGGCTGGCGGCATCGGCTTGGCTCTGGATGTGGCGGAACATTTTGACGTTCCAGGCCTTGGCCATGGCGGTCTCGAACGGCACCCGGTTGGCCTGCAAAAACGAGTGGAAGCCCATCACGCCGAGCCCCACGGAGCGCTCGCGAGATGCCGAATATTTGGCGCGCTCCATGCCGTCCGGCGCGTTGTCGATGAAATCTTGCAGCACGTTATCGAGGAAACGCATGACGTCTTCGATAAACAAGGGATGATCGCGCCATTCCAAAAAGCGTTCCAGGTTCAACGACGACAGGCAGCAGACCGCCGTGCGCTCGTTGCCGAGATGATCGATGCCGGTGGGCAAGGTGATCTCGGAGCACAGGTTGGAGGTCTTGACGCTAAGCCCTGCCAGCTTGTGGTGTTCGGGAACGGCCCGGTTGACCTGATCGGAGAAGACAATGTAGGGCTCGCCAGTTTCTATGCGCGCGGTCAGCAATTTGATCCAAAGATCGCGGGCGCGCAATTTGCGCACCGGGGCTTGGTCCGCCGGCGAGACCAGCGCCCATTCTTCGTCCGCTTCGACGGCGCGCATGAAGGCGTCGGGCACCAGCACGCCGTGGTGCAGGTTGGGCGCCTTGCGGTTGGGATCGCCGCCGGTGGGCCGCCGGATCTCGATAAATTCCTCGATCTCGGGATGGCTCATGGGCAGGTACACCGCCGCCGAGCCGCGCCGCAGCGAGCCTTGGGAAATGGCCAGGGTCAGGCTATCCATGACGCGGATAAAGGGGATCACGCCGGACGTCTTGCCGGCGATGCCGACGCGCTCGCCGATGGAGCGCAGATTGCCCCAATAGCTGCCGATGCCGCCGCCGTTGGAGGCCAGCCAGACATTCTCGGTCCAAAGCTCGACGATGCCCTTCAGGCTGTCGGAGCTTTCGTTGAGGAAGCACGATATGGGCAAGCCCCGGTCGGCGCCGCCGTTGGACAATATCGGCGTCGCGGCCATGAACCAATGCTTGCTCATATAATCATAGATGCGCTGGGCGTGACCGTCATCGTCGCCATAGGTGCTGGCGACCCGCGCAAACAAGGCCTGATAGGTCTCCCCCGGCAACAAATAGCGGTCCTCAAGCACCGCTTTTCCGAAATCCGTGAACCGTTCGTCCCGGGATTGATCGATTTCGACCCGCGGCCCTTTTGTGGTTTGTATAGAATCCAGCAACGCGACCTCCAATTTTTTGTAACCTGCCCGCCCTTAATTCAAGCGGGCCCCCATGCCCGTTTCGGGCTTGATGTTCGTGGGCGGCGGCGAAAATCCTGCGTCCGGCGATGCGAACAGCGCCGCCGGTTTGATGATCCAGGATTGTTGTCGTTTCCCCAGTCCCGACACCCACAAGATATAGTAGGTGATTTTATTAGACCGTCAATAGGTTGATTTAGGGTAAAGGCGGTTTTTTTCGGAATTTGGGCAGAAAAGTCACAGGAAGGCTCATTCGGCGGCCTCGGCGCGGCCCTTGAAATAGTCGGCAACGAAGGCGCGGGGGTCCGCATCTTGGTCGATCAAGACATCGAAACCATCCAGATGGCGGAAATCGTTTTTGGCCGGATCGCGGACCACGCCCAAAGGTTCCGCGCCGCAGCGCACCGCTTCGACGGCGTCCAAAAGCTGTTGCTGGGCGCAGATTACGCCGGCGTCCGAGGAGGCCAGATGCCGCTTTGTCCGGTCGGCGATCGCGCCCTGGCTTTCGCTGGCGAAGGCGTCGTGAACATTAAAGTTGGAACCCATGCCGTTGAAGTTTTCGGACCTCATCTTGGCCCGGTCCTGATGATAGCGGTTGCCCGCGTTGCGCACGAAATGACGCTCGGCGGTAAATTCATTCGAATGACGGGAGCGAAAATCAATGTCTTCGGAGGGCGTGCCGTCGGGCCCGATGGTGATATCGCGGCGAATCGCAAAGCCCCAGCGCCAATGGCTGTGATCGGTGACGGGCACGTGCCAGATGGCGATATAGCCGTCGCCGCCTTGGGGTCCCGATATGATCGACCAGTCGGGCAGGCAGAAATTTGTAACCCGGAGGTTCTTTTTGCCCTCCGGCCCGGGGCGCATCTGATACAGCCGGAAGCCGAAATCGGTCTCCTCCACCTCCAATTCGGGCGTCACCTCGTGCATGGTGAAGGGATTATCCGCATTGAAGTTGCGATGCAAAAAGCCCACATGGACCGGATCGATATTGCCCTCGTTGGCCTGGTGGTAGTTGCAATCCTCGAACACCTTATAGACCGAAAATTGGCCCTCTTGCATATTGAGATACTCATAGGCCGGAAATTCCGGCGCCGCGCCGGGGCCCATATAGGCGAAGATGGCGCCGCCGGCCTCGTGGGTTGGATACGCTTGCTGGCACACTTTATCCTTGAAGCTACTGCCGGGCGGCTCGGCCGGCTGCTCCAGGCATTGGCCGTTCACATCGAACAGCCAGCCGTGATAGAGGCAACGGATGCCGCCGTCCTCGAGCCGCCCATAGGAAATATCGGCACCCCGATGGCAGCAATGGCGGTCGAGGAGCCCGATACGGTCTTTCTCGTCGCGGAAGGCCACCAATTCTTCGCCCAGGATATCGATGGCCACCGGATCGCCGCCGGACGGCAGCTCTTCCGACAATAGCACCGGATGCCAATAGCGCCGGAACATGTCGCCGCCCGGCGTGCCCGGCCCGGTTTGCGTTATCAGATCATTTTGCTCCCGGCTCAACATGGTTTTACCCCGAGTATTATTTATATGAACTCCAAGAGGATATTAAACTTCGTCCTCGTCCACAATCCAGGGCTCTTGCAACGCCGCCGCCGTCCATTCTTGGATCCATTCGTTGGCCAGCATGGCGTCCATATATTGGCGCGCCGTCTGGTCGGCTTCGATGCCATAGCCTTGGAAGCGGAAAACCACCGGGGCGTACATCACATCGGCGATGGAAAAGGGACCGAACAAATACGGCCCGCCCTTAGCCTCGCTAAGGCAATCCCGCCAGATATCCTGAATGCGGGCGATGTCGCGCATCGTTTCCGGCGTCGGCGCCAGGCCTTCCACCCGGCGCCGGATATTCATCGGGAACTGATTCCTGAGCCCGAAAAAGCCGGTCGCCATTTCCGTTGATACGGCCCGCGCCCGGGCCCGCTGGCCCGCGTCCGCCGGCCACATGTTCCGCTCCGGCGCCAGCTCGGCGAGGTACTCGGCAATGGCCAGGGATTCCCAGATGACGCGATCCCCATGGATGAGCACCGGCACCTTGCCGGCGGGCGTCTCGGCATCCATGGTCTCGGCGTGTCCGTCTTCGAACAGGCGGATGAGCTGTTCTTCGAATTCCAGGCCTGCAGCCTTTGCCGCCAGCCAGCCGCGCAAAGACCAGGACGAATAGTTCTTGTTGCCGATTTTTAAGATCAAGTCCGCCATGGCGGGAATATAATCGATGCGCCGCTTGAGACCAAACGGCCGCAAATCTTGCCCGGCCACATGCCGGATGATAGGTTCCGCGCCGGTCCAACTGCTCCTTAATAAAACTTCGAAAGGCATTTCCATGGCGCTGGATAAAGACGCCGTTGCCAAGATCGCAAAACTGGCGCGCATCCGCATTTCCGAGCCCGAGATGGAAACCCTGGCGGGCGAATTAAGCCATATCCTCGGCTGGATCGAGCAGTTGCAAGAGGTGGACACGAGCCGCGCCGCGCCGATGACCAGCGTCACCGAAATGGACTGGCCGAAGCGCCAGGACAAGGTCAACGACGGCGACTATGCGGACCGGGTGCTGGCCAACGCCCCCGACCCCGCGGGCAAGTTCTATACCGTGCCCAAGGTGGTCGAATGAGTTCCGAGCTGACAAAATTGGGCGTCGCCGAAGCAAGAGCCGGGCTGATCGCCGGGGATTTTACGTCCGAGGACCTAACCAACGCCAATCTGGACGCCATGGAAGCGGCGCGCGAAATCAACGCGTTCGTCACCGAAACACCGGACATCGCCTTGGAGCGGGCGCACGCCTCGGATGTCCGCCGGGCCAGCGGCGAAACCCTCGGCCCCCTGGACGGCGTGCCCATTGCGGTCAAGGATCTGTTTTGCACCGAGGGCGTTTTGACCACCGCCGCGTCGCATATTCTGGATGGCTTTACGCCGCCTTACGAATCCACAATATCGCAAAATCTGCGCAATGCCGGCGCAGTCATGCTGGGCAAGACCAATATGGATGAGTTCGCCATGGGCTCGGCCAATATCACCAGCCATTACGGCCCGGTGAAAAACCCGTGGAAATTGGATGACGGCAAAGACCGGGTGCCGGGCGGCTCGTCCGGCGGCTCGGCGGCGGCGGTGGCGGCCAATATGGCGACGGCGGCGATCGGCTCGGACACCGGCGGCTCGATCCGCCAGCCGGCCTCGTTCTGCGGCATCGTCGGCATGAAGCCCACCTATGGCCGTTGTTCCCGCTGGGGCATGGTGGCCTTCGCATCTTCGCTGGATCAGGCCGGGCCGATGACCAAAAGCGTCGCCGACGCCGCCATCATGCTCGCCGCCATGGCCGGGTTCGATCCTAAAGATTCCACCAGCGCCGATAGGCCGGTGCCCGATTTCGGCGCCGGGCTGGGCCAGGATTTGAAGGGCCTTCGCGTCGGCATCCCCACCGAATACCGCATCGACGGCATGGCGCCCGAGATCGATGATCTGTGGGAGCGGGGGACCAATTGGCTCAAGGACGCCGGCGCCGAGCCGGTCGAGGTGTCGCTGGCGCACACCAAATATGCGCTGCCCACCTATTATATCGTCGCCCCGGCCGAGGCGTCCTCCAACCTCGCGCGCTATGACGGGGTGCGCTACGGCCTTCGCGTCGATGGTGAAGATTTGACCGGCATGTATGAGGCCACGCGCGGCGAAGGCTTCGGGCCCGAAGTGCGCCGCCGGGTGATGATCGGCACCTATGTGCTGAGCGCCGGCTATTACGACGCCTATTACGTCAAGGCGCAGAAGGTACGGACGCTGATTTTGGAAGAGTTTCAGGCGGCGTTCGAAGATGTGGATGTCTTATTGACGCCGACGACGCCCTACCCCGCATTTGCCATCGGCGAGAAAATGGACGATCCCATTCAGATGTATATCAACGACATCTTCACCGTACCCGCCAGCCTGGCCGGCCTGCCTGCCATTTCGGTTCCGGCGGGATTGTCCGAAGGCGGGCTGCCGCTTGGCCTGCATCTGATCGCCAAGCCCTGGGACGAGGCAACCTTGTTTCGCGCCGCCGATGTGTTGGAGCGCGGCGCTGGGTTCGATGCCGAACCACCTGTTGGGGTGGGATAAATGAGCTACATCATCAAGGGCAATAGCGGCGACTGGGAGGTGGTGATCGGGCTTGAAGTACATGCCCAGATCACCTCCGAGGCGAAACTGTTTTCCGGCGCCGCCACCAAGTTCGGCGCCGAGCCCAATGCCCAGGTTTCTCTGGTCGATGCGGCCATGCCCGGCATGCTGCCGGTGATCAACGAACATTGTGTCGCGCAAGCGGTCAAAACCGGGCTCGGGCTGGGGGCGCAAATCAACCTCACTTCGGTGTTCGAGCGGAAGAACTATTTCTATCCCGATCTGCCCCAGGGCTATCAGATATCCCAGTTCCTGCACCCCATCGTGGGCGAAGGAATCGTGGTCCTTGAAATGCCCGAAGGCCGCCGCGAGATCGGTATCGAGCGGTTGCATATGGAACAGGATGCCGGCAAGTCTCTGCACGATCAGGACCCGAAGCGCACCTTTATCGATCTCAACCGGTCCGGCGTGGCGCTCATGGAAATCGTCTCCAAACCGGATTTGCGCTCGCCGGACGAGGTCGGCGCTTATTTGCGCAAACTGCGCGCCATCCTTCGTTATCTGGGCACCTGCGACGGCAATATGGAACAGGGCTCCCTGCGCTGCGATGTCAATGTCAGCGTCCGCAAGCCAGGCGAGGATTTGCGCACCCGATCCGAGATCAAGAACGTCAATTCGGTACGCTTCGCCATGCAGGCCGTCGTGTTCGAGGCCGAACGCCAGGTCGATCTTTACGAAGACGGCGGCGACGTGGTGCAGGAAACCCGCCTGTTCGATGCGGCTACCGGCGAGACCCGGTCCATGCGATCCAAAGAAGAGGCCCACGATTACCGCTATTTCCCGGACCCGGACCTGTTGCCCCTGGTGATCACCCAAGATTATGTGGACGACATTGCCGCCACCTTGCCGGAATTGCCGGACGCCAAGCAGGCGCGCTTCATCGATGCCCATGCCTTGAGCGCCGAAGACGCGGCGGTTCTGGTGGCCGACAAAGAGACCGCCGATTATTTCGAGGCGGTGGTGGAAACCGGCGGCGATGCCAAGCTGGCCGCCAACTGGACCGTGCATGAGCTGTTCGCGGTGCTCAACCGGGAAGGGCTCGGCATCAATGATAGCCCGATGGCGGCGGACGATCTCGGCAAGCTGGTGGGCTTGATCGCGGACAACACCATATCGGGGCGCATCGCCAAAGATGTGTTCGAGATCATGTTGGCCGAAGGCGGCGATCCCGTAACCATTGTCGCGGATAAAGGCCTGAAGCAGATCACCGACACCGGTGAGATCGAAGCCGTGGTTGATCAGGTGATTGCCGATAACCCGGAACAGGCGCAGCAGTTCCGCAACGGCAATCCGAAGGTGGTTGGCTGGTTCGTGGGCCAAGTGATGCAGGCGACCAAGGGCAAGGCCAACCCCGGCGCCGTCAACGCGCTCCTGAAGCAGAAGCTGGGCTGAGCCGGGCTGCATGGCCCGCATCAAAATCCACCTCAAGGTTTTCCTCTATGCCCTAGTATTCGGAATGGGTGCCTATGGCGTTGTAATGCTGGGGATTGCCCTGCACCGATATATCATAAGCTGAACGCACCCATGGAGATATGGGTCCTTATCACCATCGCGGCGGCGTTTTTGCAGAACCTCCGCAATTCCCTGCAAAAATCCATCAACAGCGTCCTCTCCACATCCGGCGCCGCCTATACGCGCTTTGCCTTTGGGTTGCCCCTTGCCGCCATCTATTGGATTGGCTTGCGCTCCCAAGACAGCCAGCCGCTCGATTGGGGGTTTGCGTTCTGGGGGTTCGCAGGCATGGGCGGCATCGCGCAAATCATCGCCATGTGGTTCTTGCTGCGCTCCTTCCAGCTGCGCAGCTTCGCCGTCGGCACCGCTTACTCGAAGACCGAGACCTTTCAGGCGGCGGTCCTTACCATCGTTTTGCTGGGCGAGGCGGTCAGCGGCGCCGCCTTCCTGGCGATCGCCATCAGCTTCATCGGCGTCTGCTTCCTGTCGCTCGCCAAAATGACGCTGGGGGTGCGCGAGTTTCTCACCTCCTGGACCAACAAGGGGGCGCTGATGGGCCTCGCCAATGGCGCCATGCTTGGGCTTTCCGCCGTTTCCTACCGGGGCGCGGCGCTGTCCCTCGGCGCCGATAGCGCTATCCTGGCCGCCGCCGCCACGTTGGTGGTGGCCTTAAGTATCCAGACTATCGTGATGACGGTTTATCTTAAAATATTCGAGGCTGGCGAGCTGACCAACGTTTGGCGCAACCGGGGCAAGGGAATGCTGGTGGGTATTGCGTCCATGCTCGGCTCGGTGGGCTGGTTCACGGCCATGACCTTGCAAAACGTCGCCTATGTGCGCGCCGTTGGTCAGGTGGAGCTGATCTTCACATTTTTGACGGCAATCCTGGTATTCCGCGAACGCATCCGATGGACCGAGTTGTTGGGCACGGCCCTGATCATCGCCGGGATTTTGTTTTTGCTTATAGAGTGAGGCGGCAGCCTATTCCTCGCGCAGCCCGGCCTTGCGAAGACCTTCCACAAGGTGATCTAAATATTCAGGCACCGTAGGCATTAGTTTTCGAATGTAGGCGATCGAGACGTTGGGTTGGGCGCGGTATAAATCTTCAAGCGCTGGCTTGGCGTCTACCGACTGCTCCATATGCCCGAGCGCCGACAACAGAAATAAGTAGCTGGTCCATTCCCGAATTGGTTCCGATATTGCCTGCTTGGCCCAATCGACCGTGGCTTCGTGATTCTTCAGGGCAAGCTGGCCATAGGCCATGCGCGAATAGAAAGCGGACCGGTAAGGATCGCGCGGCGACAATTTGATGGCCATTTCAAATTCGCTGACCGCCTTCACGGCATCTCCCGCGTGCAGAATAACCATTCCGTAACCATAATGCGCCCGCGCCGATGCCGGGTTCAATTCAATGGCTTTTGCAAATTCGTTTCGGGCGCCCACATGGTCCCGCTGCCAAATTTTGGCGCGCCCGAGTGACTCGTGTGCGGCGTGATCGTCGTTGTCAAAACGCACGGCCTTGCTACCTGCCTCGATCATGCGCGCGCGGTCGCGATCTTCATCGTCCGAATTTCCCAAGAACATATGGTTGAACAACACGTCTGTCAGGGCCGCCCAGGCGCGACTGAAACCCGGATCCAGCGCCAGACTTTGATCCAAAAGCCTGATCGCTTCCTCGCAGCTTTCCTTGTCGCGACGGTAATAATGAACCATCGCCCGTTGATAGAGATCCCAGGCGTCGAGGCTGGCCGGGCTCTTGCGCTGGGCGCGCCTTTGTTCGGCGGCGGCAAGTTCGGGTTCGATGGCGGCGGTTACGGTTTGGGTAATCTCGTCCTGGACCGCAAAGATATCTTCCAGTTCCCGGTCGTAGCGCTCCGCCCAGATATGATCGCCGCTTGTGCCGTCGATCAACTGGGCTGTGATACGCACCCGTGTCCCCGCCTTGCGAACGCTGCCTTCCAACACGTAGCGCACATCCAGGTTTTCCGCCACTTCGCGAACATCCGGTGATTGGCCCTTATAGGAAAATGACGAATTTCGGGCGGCCACGCGCAATGCCGGAAAGCGCGCCAGGGCGGTGATGATATCTTCGGAAATACCATCGGAAAAATAGTCCTGATCTGCATCGCCCGAAAGATTGTCGAAAGGCAGCACCGCGATGGACGGGCGGGCCGAGGTATTGTCAGCGGGGCCTTGCCCATCTTCATCGACCAGACCGGCCTTGGCGAGCCCGGCGACGATACGCTGCCAATCGGCGGGGTCTTTGTAGGGCAGCACCCGGGCTTTTTGCTCGAGCGAGTAGTCGGGGTTGACCTCGGCCACCTGGCGCCAAACCTCGCGGGCGTCATCGGTACGCCCGAGATGTCCGTAGCAGGACGCCAGCAGAACCCGCGAGATATCGGTTTCCGGGTTGCGCCGGATGCGTTGCTGCAACAGCGGAACGGCCTCGTGATATTCTCCTTTGAGGGCGTGGGCGTGGGCCAGGAAATGCAGCCAGATGGTAATATAATGGGGATCGAGGCGCATGGCGGTTTTTAGATTCTCGATGGCCTCGTCATAGCGGCCGGCATACCCAAGGATATGGCCGCGCGCACTCAAGACGCCGGCGCTATTGGGATCGAGCGCCATCGCCTGGTCGACGGCATCGACGGCGCCGTCGATGTCCCGGAGCCAAAGCCGTCCTATGGCCAGCATACAGTTTGCATGTGAGTCACCGCCATCCAAGGCCAACGCATCTTCGGCCAGCCGGCAGCCCTTCTGTAGTGTTTCCGGCCCGGCGCCCCGCCAGCCGCTGACGAACCGGTTATAGTGCGCCAAGGCCAATTCCGAGCGCGGCGCCGCGAAATTCGGGTCCAACTGCATGGACTTTTCGAGCATGGCCACGGCTTCCTGTGTCGCATCCTCGGTAAACCGGTAGAGAAGCTCGCGCCCTCTCAAGAGGTAATCATAGGCCTCTATATTATCGGTCCCCGGCCCGCCGAGCCGCGCCTCCTCTGCCGGGGTGAGGGTCACTTGCAGCGCTTCGATGATATGTTTGGCGACCTCGTCCTGGACGGCGAAGATATCTTCCAGGTCCCGGTCGTAGCGGTCCGCCCAAAGATGCGCGCCGTCGGCGCCGTCCACCAGCTGCGCCGTGATGCGCACCCGCCCGCCGGCCTTGCGCACGCTGCCCTCCAGCACATAGGCGACGCCCAGCTCTTTGGCCACGGTGCGCACATCGACCGCGCGGCCCTTGTAGGTGAAGCTGGAATTCCGGGCGACCACCATCAGGGTCGAGATTTTGGACAGATCGGTGATGATGTCTTCGGAGATTCCGTCGGAGAAATATTCCTGCTCGGCATCTCCGGAGAGATTATCGAAGGGCAACACGGCGATGGAGGGGCGGTCTGTAATTTCCGGCGGCGGCGCAACGGGCTGGGCGGCAAGCCCCAAGGCAAAGACGCGCACCGGGGCGGAGACGTTCTTGACCGTTTTCTCGCCCATGTCCCGATAATCGGCGTCGATGCGGTTGCGTACCGAATCATAAACCATACCGGAAATGCAGATGCCGCCGGGCTCGGCCAGGGCTTCGATGCGGGCGGCGACGTTGACGCCTTCGCCATGGATGTCGCGGCCATCATCGATGATATCGCCGAGATTGACGCCGATGCGGAATTTGAGGGCGCTGGACACCAGCCCGTCCTGCAACTGGATGGCGCAATTGACCGCATCCTGCACGGTTGGAAACTCGGCCAGGAAGCCATCGCCGGTCAGCTTGACGACGCGCCCCATGGCGGCATCGATGGCCGGCTCGATAACGCCGTCCCGCGCCGCCCGCCAGGCGGTCACGGTGCCTTCGGAATCCTCCTCCATCAGGCGCGTGTAGCCGGCCACATCGGCGGCCAGGATGGCGGCCAGGCGTCTCTGTACAGGTTCTTCGCTCATCCCCCGCGTCTCATTTCAAACCAACTTTGTCAGCCCCAGAATTTCGCGCGCCTCGGCCGCCGTCGCCGGCTCCTTGCCGAGGGCGCGGAGCACGCCAACGCCTTTTTCCACCAGCGCGGCGTTGCTTGGCGCCGGCACGCCCTTATCCAAATAGAGATTATCTTCCATGCCAACGCGCACATGACCGCCCAAAAGCGCCGCCTGGGCAAGCATCGGAAATTCACCGGCGCCGATGCCGAAGGACGCCCAATGCGCGCCATCGGGCAAATGATCACGCATGAACATCATATGATCCGGCGTCTGTTCCAGCCCCCAGGGAATGCCGAGGCAAATCTGAAAGAGCGGCGGCTCGTCGATGATGCCGTCGGCGACCATCTTGTTGGCGAGGCGGAGATGGCCGGTATCGAAGACCTCGATCTCCGGCTTGGAACCAATCCGCTTGGCGGTCTCGGCCATGCGTTTCAGATGTTCGGGCGTATTGATGATGACGAAATCGCCGAAATTCATGGAGCCGTAATCGAGGGTGCAAATTTCGGGCTTGTTCTCCTCCACATGCTGCATGCGGATATCGGGAGTCTGCACAACGGAAGTGCCGGTGGCGTCGTTGGCATCCGGGGCGCTCGGCGTATACCTGGCGCCATGGCCGCAGGTGAGATTGATCACCACGTCGGTGCCGTCTTCGCGGATACGCCCGACCACTTCTTTGTAAAGCTCCGGCTCCATCGACGGCGCGCCGGTTTCGGGATCGCGCACATGGATATGGACCACGGCGGCGCCCGCATGGGCGGCCTCGATGCCGGAATTGGCGATCTCGACCGGCGTGATCGGCAGGCCCGGATGCTTCTTCGGCGGCGTCACCGATCCGGTCAAAGCGCAGGTCAGGATAGTTTTCTCGGCCATATGGACCATCTCCCCGGTATTATTGATTGCTCTTGAGTGATTGTAGCCAAACATGCGGTTCAGGCAACGGCGACGCGTTGAATTTTGAGTTGGGTCAGCTTAGTATTTGCTCAAACGCGCTGGCAGGAGGAACCATCATGGATGTGTCCACGACGACCAAGCTTGATTATCAGACCGGCTTCGGCAATGAATTCCAGACCGAAGCCATCACCGGCGCCCTGCCGGAGGGGCGCAACTCGCCGCAAAAAGCGCCTCTCGGCCTCTATGCGGAGCTTATTTCCGGCACCGCCTTCACCGCGCCCCGGGCCGATAATCTGCGCACCTGGTTCTACCGCATGCGCCCGTCCGTGGTGCACCAGCCGTTTCGCCCCACAGATTCCAAACTCTTGCGCGGCGCGCCGTTCGATGATGCGCCGGCCAGCCCCAACCAGATGCGCTGGAATCCTCCACCGATGCCCGACGCGCCCACCGATTTTATCGATGGGCTGATCACCCTTTGCGGCGGCGGCGATGCCATGGCCGGCGGCGGTCTGGCGGTGCATCTCTATGCCGCCAACGCCGCCATGACCGACCGATATTTTTATAACACCGACGGCGAGTTTTTGGTCGTGCCCCAGGCCGGGCGTATCTTGCTGTTGACCGAAATGGGCAATCTGGAATTCGGGCCCGGCGAGATCGCCGTAGCGCCGCGCGGCGTCAAGTTCCGGATCGAGCTGCCCGATGGCGAGGCGCGCGGCTATGTGGCGGAGAATTTCGGCGCACCATTGCGCTTGCCCAATCTGGGGCCCATCGGCTCCAACGGCCTCGCCAATCCGCGCGATTTTCAGACGCCGGTGGCCGCCTACGAGGACCGGGACGGCGATTTCACCCTCACCTGCAAGTTCGAGGGCAATCTCTGGGACGCCGAGATTGGCCATTCGCCCCTCGACGTGGTCGCCTGGCACGGCAACCTCGCCCCATACAAATATGATCTGTCAAAATTCATGGTTATCAACACGGTCAGCTTCGATCATTGCGATCCGTCGATCTTCACGGTGCTGTCCTCGGCCTCCAATACGCCGGGCACCGCCAATCTGGATTTCGTCATCTTCCCGCCGCGCTGGCTGGTGGGCGAAGATACCTACCGGCCGCCCTGGTTCCACCGCAACTATATGAGCGAATATATGGGCCTCATCACCGGCGCCTATGATGGCCGCGAAGAAGGCTTTTTGCCCGGCGGCTCATCCTTGCACAACCGCATGACGCCGCACGGCAACGACGCCGAGGTTTACGAGAAAGCCAGCACCGCCAAGCTGGAGCCTACCTTTTTGGCCGATACCATGGCCTTCATGTTCGAGACCCACTATGCCTACCGGCCGACCCGCTTCGCCCTGGAAACACCTATGTTGCAGAAGAAATATTTCGAAACCTGGCAGGGCTTGCAGAAACACTTCAAGGGCGCTTGAGAGGCTGGCACATGGCCGAATTGAACGGAACCCACGATCCGGACCTAAGGAGCTATGTGGCCGCCGCCAACGCGGCGGATTGCGATTTCCCCATCCAGAATCTGGCCTTGGGGGTTACCAGCCATGGCGGCGGCATCGCCATCGGCGATCAAATTCTGCATCTCAAAGCAGCCCTCAGCGCCGGTTTGTTCGCGGGCACGGCCGGCGAGGCCGCCGAAGCGGCGGCGGGGTCCTCGCTCAATCCATTGATGGCCCTCGGCCCCGATCATTGGTCGGCCCTCAGGGCGCGGGCCTCGGAATTGTTACGCAGCGACGGCCCGGAAGCCGACGTCAGGCCAGCCCTGATGCCGATGCAAGATGCCCAAATGCAGCTGCCCGCGGCGATCGGCGATTACACGGATTTCTTCGCCTCCATCAACCACGCCACCAACGCCGGCAAGCTGATGCGGCCCGACAATCCCTTGCTGCCCAATTACAAGCACCTGCCCATCGCCTATCACGGACGGGCGTCGTCGATCCGGGTCTCGGGCACGGGCGTTCAGCGCCCCAACGGTCAGACCAAGGCGGCGGACGCCGAGGCGCCGGCGTTTGGGCCCTCAAAACGGCTCGATTACGAATTGGAGCTGGCCTTTTATACAGGCCCCGGCAGCACCCTCGGCAAGCCGATCAAATTGGATGAGGCGGCCGATCATATCTTTGGGCTTTCCATCCTGAACGACTGGTCGGCGCGCGATATTCAGGGCTGGGAGTATCAGCCGCTCGGGCCATTTCTCGGCAAAAACTTCGCTTCCACGTGTTCGCCCTGGGTGGTGAGCCTGGAGGCGCTGGCCCCCTTTCGCGCCCGCGCCTATAGGCGCCCGGACGGTGATCCGGAACCGCTGCCCTATTTGGCGTCCGAGGAGAACGAGAAATGGGGCGGCCTCGACATCAAGATGAGCGTCGCCATCGCCAGCGCACAAATGCGCAGCCACGGCACCGCCCCGCACATTATCGGCGCGGCCAATTTCAAGGACATGTACTGGACCATTTTTCAGATGCTGGCCCATCATACGTCCGGGGGCTGCGACATACGGCCCGGCGATCTCATGGGCTCGGGCACCGCGTCAGGCACCAAACCCGGCACCTATGGCAGCCTGCAGGAGGTCTCCCAAGCGGGCCGCGAAACGTTTGAATTGCCCACCGGCGAGACGCGCACATTTCTGGAAGACGGTGACGAAGTGGTTATGACCGCCTATTGTAGCGGCGGCGGTTATGGACGCATAGGCTTCGGCGAATGCCGGGCGGTGATCGAGGCGGCAAAAGGATAAAGGCATGGACATTCTACTCACCCCCGGCGCGGAAGAGGCGAAGGCCTTCGATCTCAACGCCATCGGCGAAGATTTCCTGGAAAATCCGTTCCCCATGTACAAGGCCTTGCGCGAACACGCGCCCATCCACGTCAACCCGGACGGCACCTATTTCCTGACCCGCTATGACGATGTGATGACCGGCTATCGGCACAGCGATTTAAGCTCCGACAAGAAGGTGGACTTCAAACCCAAATTCGGCGACGGGCCCCTTTACACTCACCACACCACGTCGGTGGTGTTCAACGACGATCCCTATCACAAGCGGGTGCGCAAGCTTATGGCCGGAGCCTTTTCGCCGCGCCAGCTGGCGGCCCTGACCCCGGTGGTCGAGGATATCATCGATAGAATGCTGGACGATGTGGCCGAGATGGGCAGCTTCGATGCGATCAACGATTACGCCTTGCGCCTGCCGACAGAGATCATCGCCGATATGCTCGGTGTGCCGGAAGCGCACCGGCATCTGATGCATCCTTATTCCAATCTGATCCTCGGCGCCCTCGATCCGATCGTGCCGCCGGACAAGCTGGCGGCGGGCAACAAAGCGGTGGAAGACTTCGGCGCACTGTTGCTGGACCTGATCAATCACCGCCGCAAAAATCCGGATGACGGGACCCGCGGCGAAGTATTGGCGGCGCTGATATTCGGCGAAGAGGATGGTGAGAAATTGACCGATGAGGAATTGGTGCAGAACTGCATATTCTTGCTGAACGCCGGCCACGAAACCACCGCCAGCATGACCGGCCACGGCCTCGCCACATTGCTGGAAAATCCCGGCGAATTGCAGCGCCTTCGCGATGATCCCACCCTGATAGAGCCGGCGGTGGAAGAATTCCTGCGCCTGCAAAGCCCCTTGCAGATCGGCCACCGCAAAGCGACGAAAGACGTGCCGTTTTCCAGCGGCGTCATTCCCGAAGGCGCCTTCATCCATCTTTGTATCGCCGGCGCCAACCGGGACCCGGAAGTCTTCGATGATCCCGAGAATGTGGATATCGGGCGCAATCCTAATCCGCAAATCGCCTTCGGCTCCGGCCAGCATATCTGCCTGGGCAATACTTTGGGCCGCATCGAGGGGAAGATCGCCGTCGGCCGCTTCGTTCAACGCTTCCCGAATATGCGCCAGACCGGCGACAAGCGCTATCACGGCCGCGCCAAGTTCCGGGGTTTGGAGAGCTTGCCGATGGCGGTGTAAACGGAGCAGCGCGCAAGGGTTGGCATGGTCGGCTTGCGCGCGTCTTGATAATACTGGGGGGGGGGGGAATTTCAGAGGAGGAGACGATGGGCACGCATCACGACAAACAATTTCCCGGCGAAGATGACCTTACCGAGGCGCCCGCGACGCATTGCTGGCCGCCGAAAAAGAGCTGCGCCTGAAGACCGAGGAAGTGGCCGCCTTGCGCCGCACCCTGCCCCAAGGCGGCGCGCCGGGCGAAGACTACGCCTTCATCGATTGCGCCACGGACCAGCCGGTCAAGCTGTCCCAATTGTTTGCGGACGGCAAAAACAGCCTCGCAATCTATTCCTTCATGTTTGCGCCCGGCGCCGATGCGCCCTGCCCCATGTGCACATCGCTGCTGGACGGGCTCGACGGCCAGGCAACCCATATTGGCGACCGCATGAATTTCGCTGTCGCCGCCAAGGCAAGCACGAAAGAACTGAAGGATTGGGCCAAGCAGCGCGGCTGGAGCAATCTCCGCCTCCTGTCGTCGGGCGGCAATTCCTACAATGTGGACTATTTCGCCGAGGACGAAGACGGCAACCAATGGCCGATGATGAATGTGTTTGTGAGCGGCGCGAACGGTTCCGTTACCCATAGCTGGGGATCGGAACTATTTTTGGCGCCCCCCGAAGACGGCCTTCACAACCGGCATGTGGACCAGCTTTGGCCCATGTGGAACCTCTTCGATCTGACACCCGAGGGACGCGGCAGCGATTGGTATCCGGGAACCAACTATGATTGAGCTGGCTTAGCCGAGCACGTCGTGTAATAGCGCCACCGCGGCAATCTGGTCGGCGATCAGCCCTTCCATGTAATCGTTGGGGCTCGCCAGCCCGGTTTGTGCCGACATCTTGGCCGGGCCGCGGCCGAAACCGCAGGGCGCGGCGACACCGAAATCGGGAATATGGGTTTTGATCAACTCCATCTGGCGGCGCATGCCGCCGTCTTCGTGCATGGCGTGGATCAGCCCCATATAGACGCGGGCGCCACCGCTTTCCAGATTGGCCAGCGGCGCCACATAGGCTTCGGAAGTGCCGGCCACGGTCGGCATATGCAGGAAATCCACCCTGCGCCCGGACGCCGCGACGGCGGCGTTGCAGAGCAGGACGCAGCCGCTCAAATCCTGCGGCTCGCGCACCGGCCAGCCGGTGGCGGTGCCGTAACAGGCATGGTAGCCGAGTTGCACTTCGGCCGGGATGTGGGCGGAGGCTTGCCTCGCCGGGGCGAACAATTCATCGGCGACTTTTTGCACCTCGGGCGTGATCCCGCCGGCTTCGGTGAGGGCCTTCTCGATGATCGTGTCTTCGATGGCGCAGTCCCACTGGATGGCGAGGTCTTCGTGCGGGATGTTTTCGAAGATTTTTGTTACCTCGTGATGCAAGGCCTCGGTGAAACCATCGCGGATGAGGGGATAGTCTTCCGCGTCGGGGAAAAACAGGCGGATGCCGCTGGCGGTGAGCGGGATTGAAACTTGGAAACGAACCTGGGCGGGAATGACGCCCTCGGCGCGCAAAGTCTTGAACACAAAATAGGAGCTGATGGCATCGCGGGCATAGCCGAGGCGCCAGCCGGTATCGCCAAACCGCACCTGTTTGACACCCGGTTTGACCTTGAATTTCCAGCGCGAATTGGTCCCCAGTTGCAGGCTGCGCCAAGCCTCGACACCATTTTCATCGATGGGGCGTTCCAATGTCTCGATTTCGGGATGGCCGTGGAAGACCCGGTAGGCAAGCTGGTTGATCCAGAATATGCGCTCGCCAATCTCGCCGTCCGGCATGAATGCCATGTGCGGCCCGAGAGTGGGGCCGACGGCGCGCAACGCATCCTCGGCGGTGTCGTAGGGAAGGCTCCCCACCAACAACAGATCTTCAGCCATGATTTCCCCTTATGATGTGATTATTGTCAGCCGCCCGGCCGCAACGCTTTCCAGACTTTTTGCGTGGTATCGCTGATCAGGATGTCATGCTGATTGCCGAGGCAGGACCGCAAACCCGGCGTCCGTTCCGTGCGAAGCTGATCGCGGCATTCATCCAGAGCCCGGGTTAACAGCCGCTTGGTTTCTGAGCTGCGCAGCCCATTCGGGCCGGTCACATCGGCCAGGGCTGGCGAGATTTCGGCGGCGCCGACGGGCCTGGAATGGGGCAGTCGGTTGATCATCTGATTGAGGATATCGGACGCCGGCAAGGTGCCGTCGCCTCTGATCGCGCCCTCGGCGGAGGGGCGGAGGGGGCCGGTATAGCGGGCGATCTCGATCTCGCTCAACGGGTTGTTATCGCCCGGCACAGCCACCGGCAGCGCCGACGCCATGGCGCCGATGCGCAAGCGCACCTGTCCGGGCGCGAGGCCCAAGGCGTGCACCGTGGCTTCGGCCAGGCTGACCGACACCGAGGTAAAGCCGCGCACCGATGTCATCTTGACCAGACCTTGAACCGGAACCGATTTGCCGCCGGCGCCGGTCAATGCAATCTCGGTCCCTTGGGCTGGCAGGTACGCGGTGCCCGGCGCCGGCGATTTCCGGTGCTGTTGCAGACAGACGGCGGACACCTCCGCCCGGCAGATTCCGGCCTCGCAAGTCAGCGGAATCGGCTGCGCCGACGCCACCAGCCCCAATATCTGCGGCGCCGCGTGGGCGGGCGCGATGGCCAAAAAAATCGGCAGCGCTGCCAACAAGGCCGTGGATTTGAAATTCATGGCAACCTCCTCATCTGTCGATGGCCAGCTTACGCGCAAGCAAGGATACAAGAAAAGAGGATTTAGCCGAGGATGCGGAAAATGTCTTCGCCCAACGCCGCGCGGGCGCCATCCAGGACGGGCTGCACGGCCTCTTTAAACGCAGCGCGCTCAGGCCCGGTCAGGCTAACGGGCTCGATCCCCTCTTGGCTCAGGCGCGCCATCATGTCCGCATCCTCGGCCACCGCAAAGCCGCGCTGGGCCTTGGTGGCCACCCTGGCGGCCTCCTCCACGGCAGCCCGCACATCATCCGGCCAGCCATCGAACGCCGCCTTGTTGCAGAGCAAAAGCGAGACCCCGAACAGATGCCCGGACAGGGTGAAATAGGGGTGATGCTCGTGCACCGAAAACTGGAACGAATTGGTCAGCGGATTTTCCTGGGCGTCCACCTGGCCGGACGCCACCGCCGCCGGATAATCGGCGACGTCGATAAACTGCGGCGCGAACCCCAGCGCCCGAAAGGCGCTTTGGTGCAGCTCCGAATTCATCGAGCGGATGGACAGCCCGGCGCAGTCGGCGGGGCTGCGCAAGGGATGCGCATTGTTGGAGAAATGGCGAAAGCCGTTGTCCCAGAAGGCGAGCACCTGAAAGCCGGTATTGGCGGCGAAGCGGTCTTTCAGCAATGCCCCCAGATCGCCGTCAAGAGCGGCATAGGCCGCGTCCCGGCTTTCGATCAAAAACGGCACGTCGAAGACGCCCACTTCGGGCACCCGCGCCGCCAGATAGCTGGCGGCGAAATAACACATGGTCAGATCGCCCAGCTCCACCAGCCCCAAAAGATCGGCCGCCTTGGCGCCGGCGGTTTCGGTGATGTTGGCATGCAGATTGAAGGCGGCGTGCCCGCTTAAGCCCTCGCCGAACAGCCGGGCGGCCCTGGTATGGACGGACGCGTCGCCCTGGTAGCGGCCGAATTCGATGCGTATTGCAGCCATTATCGGGCGGCAGCCTTGGCTTCGCGGCGGCGCGCATGCAGGATCGGCTCGGTATAGCCGTTCGGCTGCGCCAAGCCCTGGAACACCAGATCCGAGGCCGCCTGGAATCCCACCGAAGACGCAAAATCCGGCGCCATCGGGCGGTAGCCGGGATCGCCGGCGTTCTGGCGGTCAACGACACCGGCCATGCGTTCCAAGGTCTCGCGCACTTGGGCCTCGGTGCAGACGCCATGATGCAGCCAGTTGGCAATATGCTGGCTGGAAATGCGCAGCGTGGCGCGGTCTTCCATTAGCCCCACATCGGTGAGATCGGGCACCTTGGAACAGCCGACGCCTTGTTCCACCCAGCGGATCACATAGCCCAAAATGCCTTGCGCGTTGTTGTCCAGCTCTTCTTGGATTTCCTGCTCGGACAAGTTGGCGCCGCCCAATAGTGGGATGGTCAGGATGGCGCCGATATCGGCGCGGGCGCGGCTCATCAATTCATCCTGGCGGGCGGCCACGTCGATGCGATGATAATGCATGGCGTGCAAGGTGGCGGCGGTCGGCGACGGCACCCAGGCGGTGTTGGCGCCGGCGCGGGGATGGCCGATCTTGGCCTCCATCATCTGCGCCATCTCATCGGGCATCGCCCACATGCCCTTGCCGATCTGGGCGCGGCCCTTGAAGCCGGTGGCGAGGCCGATATCCACGTTCCAGTCTTCGTAAGCCGCGATCCACGGCTCGCCCTTGATGGCGTTCTTGCGCAAAAATGGCCCGGCGCTCATGGAGGTGTGAATCTCATCGCCGGTGCGGTCCAAAAAGCCGGTATTGATGAACACAACCCGCGCCGCGGCAGCGCGCACGCATTCCTTCAGATTGAGGGTCGTGCGCCGTTCCTCGTCCATGATGCCGATCTTCATGGCGCCCGCCGCCAATCCCAGCGCGCTTTCGACGCGGCCGAAAATCTCGGCGGTGAAGGCGGCTTCTTCGGGGCCGTGCATCTTCGGCTTGACCACATAGATCGAGCCGGTGCGGCTGTTCTGATAGGGCCCGGTGCGTTTCAGATCATGGCTGCAGATGAGCCCGGTCATCATGGCGTCCAGCAATCCTTCCGGCACGTCGGCACCGTCCACGGTCACCGCGTCGGTGAACATATGATGGCCCACATTGCGGATCAAAAGGAGGCTGCGTCCCGGCAGGTTAAGCGCGCCGCCATTCGGGGCGGTATAGTCCCGGTCCGGCGACAGGCGCCGGGTCATCATGGCGCCGCCTTTCTCGAACGTATCCTCCAGATCGCCCTTCATCAGGCCCAAGAGGTTGGCGTAGGCCAGCGCCTTGTCTTCGGCGTCCACCGCCGAGATCGAATCCTCCAAATCTTGGATGGTGGTGATCGCCGCTTCCACGGCCACGTCCTTGACCCCGGCGGCGTGGCTCTGGCCGATGGCATCGGTCCTATCGATCTGGATTTCCACATGCAGCCCGTGATGGCGGAGCAGCACCGAGGTCGGCGCGCCCGTATCGCCCACATAGCCGGCGAACTGGTCCGGAGCCGCCAGACCGGTCTCGGCGCCGCCCGCCAACCTGACCGACAACGCGCCGTCCTTGATCGCGTAGAGGCTAGCATCGGAGTGGCTGGCATCGGCCAAAGGCACCGCCTGATCCAGAAAATCGGCGGCGAAGGCGATGACGCGGGCGCCGCGAACGGGATTGTAGGCGCCGGCGCGGGCGGCGCCATCGTCTTCGGAGATGACGTCGGTGCCATAGAGCGCGTCATAAAGGCTGCCCCAGCGGGCGTTGGCGGCGTTGAGGGCGAAGCGGGCGTTGGTCACGGGGACAACCAATTGGGCGCCGGCGATGATCGCAATTTCCGGGTCCACGTTTTCAGTGCTCACCTGGAAATCAGGGCCTTCGGGGACCAGATAGCCGATCTCTGCGAGGAACGCCTTGTAAGCGTCCGCATCGTGGGGCTGGCCTTTGCGTTCCAAATGCCAAGCATCGATTTTGGCCTGCAGATCGTCGCGCTTGGCCAGCAATTCCCGGTTGCGGGGGCCGAGATCGGCGATGATCGTTTCCAGCGCCAACCAGAAAGCCGCCGCATCGACGCCGGTGCCGGGCGTGATATCATCCGCCACCAGATCGGCAAGAATCTTGGCGACAGAAAGGCCGCCTATCTGTACCCGTTCGCTCATGGCAATAAACCCACCCCTTAAATAAAATTCGTCATTCCGCCGCTTCGGCGTGTTTGCCGGCGATGCGGATAATCTCGTCGCCCGAGGTGACCGTGCCGATATTGTTGGCAACGGTTTTTAGGGTCGCGGCGTGCAACTCGGCGTCCGACGCGCCGACGCATTCTTCCGGCACGACGATGTAATAACCGTTGAAAAAGCCGTCGCGAATGGTCGAGTCGACACAAATATTGGTGGCGACGCCGGTCACGATGGCGGTTTTCACCCCCTGGCCGCGCAGGTAGTCATCAAGCCGGGTGCCGTGAAAGGCGCTGTAACGGTGCTTTTGGATGATGATCTCGCCGTCTTGCGGCTCCATTTCATAGAAGTCCGCGCCCCAGGTGCCTTCCGAGCACAAGACAGGCTCGTTGGCGCCTTCTTTGAGGCCGGGCAGCACCTTGGCCACGTGGCTGTCGGACAGATATTTGTGGTCATAGATGGCGACAATCCAGACCACCGTCATGCCGGTATCGCGGGCCAGATCGACCAGCTTGTTGATATTGTCGGCAATCGGCTTGGACGCGCTCATATCGGCGCCGCGGGTGCGGTTGAGGTAGCCGCCCTCGGCGCAGAAATCGTTCTGCATATCGACCACCAGCAACGCCGTGTGAGCGGGGTCAAGCTGATCGTCCAATCGGTTAATATGGTGCGCATGGATCGCCCTCCCTGGTTGAGCCTTGCCGCGCCTGACTGTAGCGAATGGGCATTGTGGAGTCACACCATCCGGGCCATTCTATGGCTGCAATACAGGAACAATACATTGGGAGAGGCACCATGGATGAGGTATCCGGCGAGATCGTCTATCAGTCCTATACCGCCGCGCAATTGACGGCGCAAATGGCGGTGCATGCCACGGTCGAAAATCTGGGCGACTATATGGCGGAAAGCGCGGCCCTGGCGACGGCGGCCCGAGATCAGGTTGCCGGCCAATTCGGCATCGCCTATGGCGCCGACGATGTGCAGAAGCTGGATATCTACGCCCCCGATGGCGCCGATCAGGCGCCGGTGCTGATCGATATCCACGGCGGCGGCTGGATCCAAGGCACCAAGGAAACGCGCAGCCTGCCGGCGCCGGCCATCACCCAGCGCGGCATCATCTGGGTGCCCATCGATTACGGCCTGGCTCCCGACTACACCATGAGCGGCATCGTCGATCATGTGCGCCAGGCGGTGGCCTGGGTGCATAAAAATATATCCCAATATGGCGGCGATCGGGACCGCTTGTTCGTCTCGGGCAACTCCGCCGGCGGGCACCTCACCGGCACCACCGTGATGCCCGGCTGGCACGGCAAATACGGTATTCCCGACAATGCGGTCAAGGGCGCCTGCGCCATGTCCGGGGTGTTCGATCTGGAAGCCCTGGTCTGCGCCGCGACGGGTCCCAACGATGCCTTGAAGATGGATCTGGATGAAGCCAACGCCAACGCGCCGATCCGCCATGTGCCCGAAAGCGGCCTGGAGCCGAACCCGGCGCCGGCGCTGATCATCGCTTACGGCGAGCCGGAGCTGGACGAGTTCAAACGCCAATCGCGCAGCTTCGCCGCCGCCTGGCGGAACGCCGGGCTCGGTGTTACCGAGATTCAGGTGCCGGGCGCCCACCATTTTGCCATGTCGCGGGAGTTCGCCAACACCGGCGGCGCATTGCACGCGGCGGTCATGGAGATGATCGGCGTTTAACGCCTCTAAGGAATTTAAGAATCGGCGGCGGTGAATTTTGCATCGCGCATGCGCTGCACCATCATGCCGACCAGACGCCGCAGCACCGGATCAAATTTCTGCAATCGTTCCATACGAATCGCCAGCTCTTTCGATGGAATGACCGTGACCGCCGTCTTGGAAGCGGCGCGCGCCGTCGCCATGCGCGGTTCCGAATCGATCAGCGCCATTTCGCCGATGATCGCGCCCTGGCCAACCTGGGCGATAACCACATGCGCATCGCCGGCCTTTTTGATGATATCGACGCTGCCGGTCAGGATCAGATAGGCGGCGTCGCCAGGCTCGCCCTCGGAGAATATCACATCGCCTTCGCCATATTCGCCCCGCGCCAGAGGCTGATCGGAAACGCCCTTGGCGTCCTTTTTGCCTTCCGGCACCGGGCGCTCGCCCTTGGCGGCGGCCGGTTTATTGTCGGCTGACTTTTTCGCCGCCGGCGCTTTGGAGCTGGTCTCCTGATAGGCGATCAACAGATCATAGATACGCTTGCCGAAACGCTGGCGCCATTCTTCGGGCAGGCCGGTCTTTAACAAACGATCGCGAATGCCGGCGGCGGCGGTAATGATCTGTTCCGGACCGGCGCCATATTCCACCAACTGGCCAACCGAGGTCACGCCAGCCAGGAGATTGGCGAGACAGGCGATAATATGATCCTGCGAGCGGGCGCCGTAATCGGTGCCGCACAGATCCAAAAGATAACCGAGCTTGGTGGCGATCGCCGGAAGAAGAAAAATCATGTTGTCGATGGCTATTTCAAAACTTTCGTCTTCGAATTCTTCGCGGAGCACGCTTTTGGCGCGCTGGGTGGCGGCTTCGCAGAGCGGCCCGGCATTGGCGAACAGCTTGTGGCCGAGCATTTCGCGCATCAAATCGCGGAACGCATCCTGCTCGTCCTCGCGGGCGCCCTTGGTCAATGGCGATATGCCGACCAGCGAACGCGCGACCTTTTCCATCAGCACCGTCTGGGTCCAGGGCATATTCTTGGCCCCCATCAGGACGCTTAAGCGTTCGAGCGGCGCCGAGGTATCGTCGCTGATGGAATAGGTGCCGGCGCAGATTTTCACCATGGTCTGCAAGGCAGCGGCCAGATTGCGCTGATAGCCGAAGATTTCCTGGACCGCTTCGGAGCCGTCCAGAACCTCGGCCATGGCCTCGTCCAGATACGCAAGCCCGGCGGCGTCCTGGGTCTTTTCGGCAAGCCCGACGGACACCAAAAGTTTGCCTTCCCAATCGGCGGACTTGGCGATGCGCGCCGCCAGGGCGCCCCGGATGATAAAGTCGCGAACGCCTTCATCTTTTTCCTTGGCGGCAGCTTCCATGACTTTCTTGATGCCGCCGTCCTTGAACAGGGCCTGGTAGCTGTCGAAATCCTTATAGGTTTCGGCGCGGCCGACCATTTGATCGACGATCTTGTCCAGGAATTTCATGCATTCCAGGGGCTTCTTGCCGCTCTTTTTTGCAAAGATGCCGCCAATGCATTGGGTGGCCTGATTGAGCAAATCGTCGTTGCGCTTTAGGGTGCGAATATTGGTCAGATCGTGGAGTAGCTCCAGGGGCGTCAGCGTCTGCTCATCCAGATATTGGCGCAACAGCCGGCTCAGCAGGAGGCGCGCTTCGGGCTTGTAGAAATCGTCCAGCTCTTCGCACAGCGGCGCATCCTCCACCGGCGTGATGGTGACCGCCTTGTCGGCGCGCGCCGCGGCCTCTTCGTGCCAGACCAGGATTTCCTTGGACTGGCCCCGGTCCTCGGTCACCTTGGCGGCGCTGTATTTGCCGGCGGCCAGCAGGTTCTGGGCTTCCTCGATGGCGCGCAATTTGGTCGGCGCGTCGGTGAAGATGGTCCAGCGGCCTTCTTCTTCTACGTGAACTTCAAATCGTACTTCGAAACTGTCGGCCACGTATTCCTCCCTCGGGCAGCGCGTTCATTATTTATGGCGATAGTGCAAAGGCATTGTCGGGCGAAATAATTTCCTTATTGTGAACAGCCGTCAACATTTATCGAATCACCTGAGACTGGATACGCCCATGAACACCTTGCCCAACATAGCCTGGATCGGCCTCGGAAAAATGGGCCTGCCCATGGCGCACCGTCTGGCCGACGCCGGATACAAGCTCACCGTCCACAACCGGAGCATGGACAAATGCGCCGAGTTGACAAATAAGGGCGCTTCGGTCGCCGCCTCCGCCGGCGCGGCGGCAACCGGCAATGAAATCGTGATCTCCATGGTCGCCGACGATGCCGCCCTGGAAGCGGTGGCGCTGGGCGAAGGCGGCGCCATTGCCAATGCGGCCAAGGGCGCGCTGTTTATCGATATGAGCACGGTTTCACCGGCCATATCGGTGCGCGTCGCCGCCGCCGCCGAAGCCGCCGGGGTTCAATATTTACGCTCACCGGTCAATGGCTCGGTCATCCAGGCGGCAGCGGGCGGGCTGGTGATCCTGTCGTCGGGGCCCGAGGATGCCTTTCAGACCGCCAAGCCCCTGTTCGAGATCATGGGCGGCAAGATATTCTATATCGGCGCCGATGAGCAGGCCCGCTATCTGAAACTCAGCATTAACATCATGATCGGCATCACCGCCTCGATGATGGGCGAGGCGCTGGCTTTCGGCGAGGCCGGCGGCCTCGATTGGGCGGAGATGGTCGATATCATCGCCTCCTCGGCGGCCGGCTCGCCGGTCATCAATTACAAGACCGACACCTTGAAAGACCGCGATTTCCGTCCCGCCTTCACCGCCCGCCAGATGGCCAAGGATTTCGATCTGGCTCTGAACTCGGCCGCCGACGCCAACGTTCCCTTGCCGGTCACCGCTTTGGTGCGCCAGCAATGGAACGCGATGATCGGAACCGGGCGCGGCGAGGCCGATTTCTTCGCCTATGTGGAACTGCTCGAAGATTTGGCGGGGATCAAGCGGGAATGACGCAGAACAGCCGCAAATAAAGAGCCCGCCGGGCTGGTAGATATCGCGCCGGTATCATGTGATCCCAAGGAATTTCAGGCCTTGATGAGCCTTCGCAGTTCGTCATTGATCCGCGTCTGCCATCCCCTGCCCAAACCCTTGAAATAGGCGACAACGTCTGCATCGAGGCGAATAGTGGTTTGCACCTTTGTCGGAGCCTTTTGCCTTCCACGGGTATGGCGCTCCACAATATGCGGCGCAACCTCAACTGCCGACTTGAAACGCTTCAAATCGGTGGCCGTAAGTTCCGGAACATTTCCATCTTTGTCAGACAGAGGTTTCGCTGTTTTCGGCATAATATTGTTCCTCAATAGGCGTAGCTTTCCGCAGGCTGATAATACGGATGTTGTTGCCCGCTCAGTATAGACCATCAAGTAAACCGTGATTCCGATAAAGCCGATGGCAATCCAGCGATCCTCGTCACCCAGCCAGCCATCATAAGCAACCAAGGCTGTTTCCCAGTCAAAGCCTTCGGCGTCGGCAAAATCAACGCCATGATGCTTTTTGATGTTGGAGATGCGCTTGGGCTCATCCCACTCGTAATTCACCATCTAATTGTTACTACATTAATATACATTTTGTCAATCTAAATGTAACTACAATGAAATCTGATATTGCAAATCGGACACGCCGCCCCAAATCAGGATAGCACCCAATTTCCGCCATCCCTTGAATTTTTGGATCAATTCCGGTATAAAGATACCCAGGTGTGATGTTCGTTCAGAATGAACGTTCCGCACCGGTCCGGACCAGAATGGCGCCGGATACATCGCAGAGGCGCGAAAACGGAGAAACCGTTCTATGGGTACCGCCATTAATTTGTCGGCGGCGTCAGCTACGAATCTGTTGGCGCTGCAGAGAACCACGGCCGCTATCAACCGGACGCAAGAACGCCTTGCCACTGGTCTGAAGGTCAATTCCGCCACGGATAATTCGATTGCGTTTTTTGACGCCGCGACGCTGACTGCGCGCGCCACCGATATTCAATTGCTCAAAGACGATATCGATCAGGCCGTCTCGACCGTGCAATTGGCGGCCGACGGCGTCGCCGCGATCGAAGATATTGTCGAGCAGATGAAGGGCCTGGCGCTCTCGGCCAAGTCGGATTCGTCCTCCACCAACCGCTCCAAGGCCGCCGTCCAGTTCAACGATTTGAAGCTGCAGTTGGACAACCTGGCCAACGATTCCACGTACAAGGGCACCAACCTGTTGCAGGGCTCGCCGGGCAACCTCAAGGTCACCTTCTCCGAAGACGGCTCCTCGACGCTGACCGTGTCGGGTGTCGCCTCGGACGCGTCGGCTTTGTCGATCACCACCGCCGCCGCCGATTGGGCCGCCGATACCAACGTGGATTTCGCCGTCAATGATATGGATAGCGCCCTCACCACATTGCGCTCCACCGCCCTGACGCTGGGCTCCAACGCCAGCGTCATTGCGCTGCGCCTGGATTTCGCCGACACGCTTATCAACGCGCTGCAAGAAGGCGCCGGCAAGCTGGTCAATGCGGATTTGAACCAGGAATCGGCGACCCTGCTGACCTTACAAACACGGCTGCAACTGGGCACCATCGGGCTATCAATTGCCCAGCAGAGCGATCAGGCGGTTTTCCGGCTGTTCTAATTTTCGGCCGCGATTAAATTTTTTGTTTTCCGGCCTGGCTGTCAATTGCCAGCACCAGCCATTCCCGCTATTCTCGCCTCTATTGCTGATGCGACGCGCAATCAGCAACGAATGATAATTCGAAAATTCAAAGGGAGGCTATTATGAGGACCATAAAATTTGCCGCGCTAGGCGTTGCCGCACTAACGGTCGCCAGCATATTGCCTGGAAACACCGCCAATGCGGAAAGCGTCGCCGAATTCTACAAAGGCAGAAACATAACAGTATTCGTTGGCCTGTCGCCGGGTGGGCTATATTCCACCTGGGCGCAGATTTTCGCCAAGCATTTCGGCAAGCACGTACCCGGTAATCCCACTGTCATTGTCAAGCACATGCCGGGCGCCGGTGGGCAAAAAGCACTCAACTATGTTTATAACGCCGCACCCAAAGACGGCACGGCCATCATCACTCCCAATTCCGGTGTCGCCCGGAACGTTATCTTGAAGCGCGGAAATCCAAAATATGATCCCACCAAGTTCCGCTGGCTCGGTGGTTGGGGCGAGCCAAGCACGGTTTTGTCGCTGCTGAAGCACCTGACCCCGGTGCGCACGTTGAAAGACGCCACCAAGCAACAGGTAATTTTGGGCGCGATTTCCAAATCTTCCATCACCTATTTATTGCCGGCTATGTACAACAACCTCTTGGGCACCAAGTTCAAGATCATCGCCGGTTATAAAGGCGGCTCGAAAGTCCGGCTCGCCATGGAAAAAGGCGAAGTCCAAGGTTGGAGCGGTCAGCTGGCCGGTTGGGTCTCGCGCAAGCCCGAATGGCTGAGAGACGACAAATTGGTGCATTTGGTGCAACTCTCCTCCAAGCGCTCGCCGATTTTGCCCAACACACCGCTGTTGTCGGAACTGGCTAAGAACGATACCCAAAAGGCAATGTTCAACTTCCTTCAGTCGGGCAAGGGTGATCGGGCCACTGCCCTGCCGCCGGGTGTTCCCGCCGACCGCGCGATGGCTTTGGAAAAAGCCTATCAGGCAACCATCCGCGACGCGGCTTTCCAGGCCGACGCCAAAAAACGCAAGTTCAAAACCGATCCGCTGACGGCGGTCGAGGTGTTGGACAGCATGAAACAGGCTCTGGCCATGAATTCCGCCACGCTTGCGGCGCTGAAAAAAGCTCTCGGCGGCAAATAGCAAGCATTGAAATCATATCCGCCCCGGGCACGCTGTTGATGCGGTAAGCCCGGGGCGGCCCTTTTTTTCGAAGAAATCAGTATAAAGCTATGGAATCCGATCCACTTCTGGCTGCGGCCACGGCAATCGGCATCGTCCTTGATCCGACGCGGCTGATGTTCCTGTCTTCTGGCGTACTCATGGGGCTGGTTCTGGGCATCATTCCCGGGCTTGGCGGACTGGTGGGATTGTCGATCCTGTTGCCCTTCACTTTTTCCCTTGATCCATTTACCGCCATCGCCATGTTGTTGGGATTATCGGCGGTGACAGTGACCTCGGACACCATCCCGGCGGTGCTGTTCAGCGTGCCGGGTACGGTCGGCTCGGCGGCGACGATTTTAGACGGCTATCCGATGGCCCAAAAAGGAGAGGCCGGGCGCGCCCTCGGCGCCGCCTTTACGGCATCGGTCGTCGGCGGATTGTTCGGCGCAGTCGTGCTGGGTGTTTCCATACCAATATTGCGTCCGTTGGTTCTTTTGATCGGCTCGCCCGAATTGCTCGCCATCTGTATCGTCGGATTGTCTATGGTGGCGGCGTTGTCGGGCGGCGCGCCGCTCAAGGGCATGGCCGCCGTCTGCATCGGCATATTGGTGGCGACGGTCGGCGAAGATTCGCAAACGGCGACCCTGCGCTGGACATTCGATACCAATTATTTGTGGGATGGGCTGCCGATTGTACCGTTCGCCTTGGGTATGTTTGCCATCCCTGAAATCGCCGACATGGTGGTTTCGCGCAAGGGCATTACCGGCAATACCAATGTCGGTAATCGCTGGTCGCAATTGCAAGGCGTCAGGGATGTGTTCAAGAACTATTTCCTGGTCCTGCGTTGCGCTTCCATCGGATCGATCCTGGGCGCCATTCCGGGTATGGGCGCCGCGGTCATCGATTGGATCGCCTACGGCCACGCGGCACGCACCGAAAAAGGCGCGTCCAAGACCTTCGGTACCGGAGATGTGCGCGGTGTTATCGCGTCGGAAGCCTCAAACAACGCCAAAGAAGGCGGCGCATTGATCCCGACCATCGCCTTCGGCGTACCCGGCTCGGTGTCGATGGCGCTTCTTCTGGGCGCGTTCCTGATCCACGACATTAACCCGGGGCCCGATCTTCTGACCAAGCGGCTGGATGTCACCTATACCATGGTGTGGAGCGTCGCCATCGCCAACGTCCTCGGCGCCGGCATCTGTTTCCTGTTTGCCAATCAGCTCGCAAAAATCGTTCTCATACGGATCGGAATCCTGGCGCCGTTGATCATTGCGGTGGTCTATATCGGCGTCTTCCAGGCCTCCAATGCCTGGGGCGATTGGTATGCGCTATTGGGCTTCTCTCTTCTCGGCTGGGTCATGAAGCGTATGAATTGGCCGCGCCCGCCGGTCATTCTGGGCTTCGTTCTGGGCGGTCTGATTGAGAACTATATGTTCATATCCATTCAACGCTATGATTTTGAATGGCTGTCCTTTCCGATCGTCGTGGTGTTGCTAGCATTTGCCTTGGTCGGCATTTTGCGCCCGACCGTTCGCGCGTATTTGGAAAGCCGCCGCCAGCCAAAGGCCCGGCGCAGCTTCCGATTTACGCCGCCTAGCCCGCAGGAACGGCCCGACACCGTATTCACGGGTATTGTCATCGCCTTCTTCTCGGCCGCGATCCTGTCGTCGCTTTTCTGGGATTTGGAGGCCAAATTGATGCCTTGGGCGGTGGCGTGGGCCGGTATCGGGTTCGGCCTTATGCATTTCACCGGGCGCTTCATCTCGTTCGGCGTCGAAGCCCCAAAAGCACCCGCGGGGAATATCGAAACCCACGATCCGGGAGGCGATATGACCGGTATTGTCGATCATATTGCGGCCCTGGCGACGCGGGAAATGCTGCGCCGGGCCGGCAATTTCCTCGGCTGGTGCCTTCTGTATCTGGCCCTGACGGCGCTTATCGGATTGCTGCCGGCCATGTTTGTGTTCTTAGTGTCCTACATGCGCTTTCAAGGGCGGGAAAGCTGGCGATTGACCCTGACGATCGCGATCCCCACATGGATTTGCGCCTATCTTTTGTTTCATCGGATCGTTGCCGTTGTCTGGCCGAAATCGTTTCTCGGCGATTGGTTCCCGGTCATCCGCTCCTTCCAATCTCTAGACTTCCTATAATAATCTGAACAGGAGACTTCTCATGAGCGACATTCAAAGTTTGATCCAAGATCTGGTAGCCGCCAACCGTATCCTCGCGGCCGAGGGCCTGTGCGATGCCTATGGCCATATCAGCGTCCGCAACCCGGACAATCCGGAGACCTATTTTTTATCCCGCTCCAGGAGCCCGGAACTGGTAACCGAGGACGATATCCTGGAATTCAACCTGGACAATTCCCCGGTCAACCCAACCGAAGTGCCAATTTATATCGAGCGCCCCATCCACGGCGCCGTGTTCGAGGCGCGGCCCGACGTCATGTCGGTGATCCACAATCACTGCTACGAGGTCTTGCCCTTCGCGATTACCGGCACACCCATGCGCCCGGCCATCCACAACGCCAAACGGCTCGGCGAAACCGCGCCGGTCTGGGACATCCGCGACAAATTCGGCGACACCGATCTTCTGGTCACCACCAACGATCAAGGCCATGATCTGGCGGCCACGCTGGGCGGCGAAAAATGCGCCATCATGCGCGGCCATGGCTGCACGGTGACCGGCGCCAACATTCCGGACGCGGTGCAGACCGCCATCGCCATGAAAAACAATGCCCAAGCTATCGTCCGCGCTCTGCCCTTGGGCGATATCATTTATCTGACCCCGGGCGAGGTGAATGCGGCGTCGCCGGGCATGGCGACCTTGCGCGGACACGACCGGGCGTGGGAGTATCTGCTGCGCCGCGCAGGAATGTCGGACTAGGACAATATGGCCAAAGCTTCGGAAATCACC
>Ga0114993_10000894_pt1 | contig 34557 bp, 44 predicted proteins | sample ArcticOcean_MG_C_FD_87042 | JGI IMG/M metagenome (GOLD analysis project Ga0114993, IMG submission 87042) | Marine microbial communities from western Arctic Ocean - ArcticOcean_MG_CB2_150 | ecosystem: Environmental > Aquatic > Marine > Oceanic | place: Arctic Ocean: Canada Basin | collected...
AAGCACTCAGCAAAACTGGGTAATGGTAGGCAAAACAGACTCTCTATGCACTCAGCCTTGGCTCAACCATAATGTTTCAAATACAATTAATGTGAAGCCAGAAGAATGGGAACAGGCAGAACGTTTTATATACAAGCACAGAAAGTATTTTTGTGGTATTGCCCTACTGCCTGTTAGCGGAGACAAGGATTATCCCCAAGCTCCCTTCACAACCATATACCTTCCTAGCGAAATGGTGTCTCATTATGGTGACGGCGCGATGTTTGCTAGTGGTCTAATAGAAGTGGCTCTTGATTTATGGGAAGACAATTTATGGGCTGCCTGTGACTCTTTGTTAGGGGTGGGTCAAACAGTAAAGGGCGGAGCAAAGAAAGAGTGGATTGCAAGGTGTAAAAAGTTTGCTGGTAGATACTTAGACGGAAACATTAAAAAGCTGACATATTGCATGAAAGATGTTTATAATTGGAAGGAGTGGGTAGATTTAAAAAGGCTATACAGGCCGGTAGACTACACCAGAGTTATTGAAGAAGAGGACAATGTAAAACCAGAGCAGGAGATTAGTTGTGCCGGGGGAGCCTGTGATATTATTTAGGAATCATAATGAAAATTCAAATATTAAAACTTACAGATAAAGCCGTTGTTCCCACAAGGGCTAATTTGGACGACGCAGGATGGGATATATATTCCTCTGAAGACATATCTATTTTACCCGGAGAAAGGGGTGTGGTTTCAACCTCAATTGCCATGAGCATTCCTAATGGCTTTGTGGGTCTGGTCTGGCCTCGTTCTGGTCTAGCCGTAAAGAAAGGCGTAGATGTCTTTGCGGGGGTAATAGATTCTGGGTATAGAGGGGAAATCAAAGTTTGTTTATATAACTCTTCTAATGAAATCTTTCATATATCTCAAAAAGATAGAATAGCACAAATGTTAATTCAAGCAGTTTCTGATTTTAGCTTGCAAGAAACAGAGACGCTAGACTCAACGCAAAGGGGTGATGAGGGATTCGGCTCGTCAGGCAAATAAAATATGAGAAAAAGAAAAAATAACCCAAACAGACCAAATAATCCAAATAATAAAACTTACCATGAAAAAAGAAAACTCAAACCCAAAACAAAAAATCAGGGCGAATATATTAGGGCTATTGCGGAACAAGATTTAACGATATGCACAGGGCCAGCAGGCACTGGTAAGACCTCTATTGCTGTAGGGTTGGCCTGTGAGTATTTGACGACCGCAAAAGTAGATAAAATAATTATCACTAGACCCGTAGTTGAAACAGGCTCTAAGGGACTGGGGTATTTGCCGGGAACTTTTGCAGAAAAAATGCATCCCTATTTACTCCCCGTTTTAGAGGAGATGAAGATATATATGAGCCATAATGAGATTTCTGCCAGAAGAAATTCCGGTGATATTGAAATCTGCCCCTTAGAATATATGAGAGGAAGAAACTTTCATAACTGCTTTATGATATTAGACGAGGCTCAAAATATTACATATGGGCAGCTAAAAATGTTTCTTACTAGAATGGGTAGGAATTCTAAAGCTGTTATTAATGGGGACACCAAACAAAGCGACCTCTCAGAATCATTACAGGGTGCTCTTAAAAACTGCGCCCATAAGCTAGAGGGCTTAGAAGGTGTTGGTATTATTAGACTGGACGAAACAGACATTGTAAGAAGTGATATAATATCTAAGATATTAAACAGATTAGGTTAAAATGCCAATATACGAATACAAGTGTAAAAAGTGTGACCATGAATTTGAAACAAAGCAGAATCGCAATGACAGCCCGAAAAAAAAATGCCCCTCTTGCGGAAAATTTAAGCTTTACAAAGTCATTTCCGAGCCTATAATAATAATTAGAGGAGAATCCACCACGCTTGGTCAGGCTTCGGAAAGAAATTCCAAAAAGCTGGGCAAGGATAAGATTCAAGAGTTAGACGCAGAAAAGAAGAAAAATAAAAAAGAAGAGCCTTGGTATGCACAAGGAGCCCCCGCCACGCGCCAAGAAATCCAAAAGATGACTAAGCACCAAAAGGCTTCATATATTATGAAGGGCAAAAAATAGGCATGAGCAATTCTTGTGAAAAAAATCTTGCTCCCCACAAGGCCATTGTACAGGTACGAGTTGTAACTTCTGTTCACCCACTTATGCTTACAGGTGAGTGTAGTGGTAACGCCATGCCCCCAGAAGACTTAAAGAAATATGGAATACCCGCCAGCGTAGTGTTATCGGTTTCTGGAAAAGACATGGTAGAATGTGTCAAGGGACTTAAGGACAAGCTCGCAAAAGTAAAAGAGATATTTAATGAATGATAAACCAATAGATTTTGAGTCACTACAGCCAGCTAAGCCAGCTATTATTAACTACGACAGAAAAGGCGAAGAGTCTTTAGTGGATAAGGCCGTGGCTAGAAAAATAGAACATGTAACTGGAAAGATAGCTTACTTAATATTACAGTATCGAGGAGCTTTATTTGACCCTTGGGGGCCATATATAAATAAAAGAAAAGACTCAACCCTTAAGAAAACTTCTGAAAAGGCATTTAATCTTTATATTCGATATCTTAAAACAAGAGATAGGTCTTCTTTAATTTTAGCAGAAAGGAGCCATCATAATGGCTAAAAAGAGTTCCACAAAACCCACCCCCTTAACCAAGGCCGATAAGTTTTACATAGAAAATAACGCTGACACCCTTAGTCTGTCAGAGTTGTCTCAAGACATCGGTAAAACCCAAAAGGTTATTGATGAGCATATCTCCACTTTAGCAAAGGGTACTATGCCAAATGTTGATAGCTTGCTAGGTAAGGGCGCGAGAGGCTCTGTAGTTATGACTGAGGCCGCATCAAGCTTGGCTGACGACAGGCGAAAGGTGATGCCTGACAAAACGCCTGACAAGGCTAGAAAGTTTATTCATAAGATTAAGGAATAGGTATGGGGCTCGTTTGCAAAGAGTGGGATAAGTATCTATTCAGCTATGCTGCTGATAACCCTATTTGGTTTGTTAAGCTGTCTAACGGGGAAACGATTTATCAAGACGACGGCAGACCAGATACAGAACCCGCTAGTGCGTGGTTAAGACTAAAAAAATACTGCGCAGATAGAAACTTACATATTAAAGAAATGTGTGTACAGTATCGGTCCCACATTGAGCATATACCCCAAAACTGTGATGGTTATTATTTCTGCAAGGGTGCTAGCGGGTTTTTATTCTCAGAAGAAACTATGCACTCTTTTGTTGTAGGCACCTTGTCCGGCAACTCCCTATCAGTAAGACACTGGAAGGTGCCGGAGCTTACGGTAATACAAACAGAAACCAGAACTAAGCTTGGTAATGAAGAATGCTTAATTGAAAAATCAATCATTGAAGGGGGAGCCGTGACATGTCGTATGCCAGCCCCGCTTAAAAAGTCAATATTGAATTGGTTATCTAATGACGAAAAACAGGACGAACAAGAGTAAGTATCAGTCGCCCTCAACTGGAGAGTATTGTACAGCCGCCCAATATCTTGCAGAGCTTATGTGCTTAAGGATGGCCGAAAATAAAAATGAAGGCTCTCTGGGCTTTAAGTTTTGGAATAAGGGGGAGTGGAAAAAAACTTATCGGTATCAGATTACTTTGGCAAACAGGCTTATTAAAAAATTTGACGAACAAGATTTAATACAAGCCTTAAATAGTAAAGCTGGAAAGTCTATTTATTCACTTCGTAACAATAGAATTACTGGCTTGGTAGCTAGAGCCAAAAAGACCCCCCTATCAGACACCCCAAACATCCTACCAACTTCAGACACTCTGTCTAAACCCAAAAAGCCATTCGGAAATAAAAACAAGCTTACAGATTTGAGAAAGCTAGATGAGTAAAACAAAAGACCCAACAGAAAAACAAATCATCAAAAAGTATGGTAACGTCATCAGGTCGGGAGCCGACGTTTTTGATGAAATGCAGGGCATGAAAATTATCCCGGTAAGCCCAGCCATTGACCTAGCCTTGGGTGGGGGAATTAGAGAAGGAAGCTGGGTGATATTTACTGGGCTGCCCAAGACGGGAAAGTCAACAGCGGCCCTCCAATTTGCAGCCACCTGTCAAACAGAAGAATATGGAAATCGCCCAATCATTTATCTCAATTCTGAGGGCAGGCTTAGTCCTTTAAACTTAGGTGGGATTAAGGGTCTTGATAGTAGTAAATTAGTAGTAATAGAATCTACTGACGAGCCCCTAAGCGCAGAACAATACCTTTCCATTGCTGAAACTTACATTAGAGACAAGCCTGAATGTGTTCTAATTATAGATTCGGTTTCGTCTTTAATACCCGAACGAGAATTGCTTGATGAGGTTAGCGGCCAATTTAGAGCGGGGCTTCCAAAAATCTTGAGTAATTTTACAAAGAGGTTGGGTAACGTTGTGCCAAAACAACGAGCCATTGTTATAATGATTACACATTTTATCGCTAACACCACCGGTTACGGTAAAAGTAGAATTTCTGATAGTGGCAATAAAATTCGATATCAAGTAGACACCCATATGGAAATCAAATCTATCAAGCCTTGGGAGGTCGATGGTGAGCAAGTTGGTCAAATGATAACTTGGAAGGTGCTGTGTTCTGCGGCTGGGGGGTTCCCCGGAGGCGAGGCTGAAAGCTGGCTTCGATACGGAATTGGTTTAGACAAAACTCAGGAGTTGCTTCATAAAGGCTTAGAGTTTGGTCTGATAAACAGAAGCGGGGCTTGGTATAATTTTGAAGTAGAGGGCTTAGGAGACACAGAAGTTAAGTTTCAGGGACAAGACAAGATATACAGCTTCTTATTAGAAAATAAGGATGTGTCTGCCGCCTTAGAATCAAAAATAAAGGAAGCCCTTTGAAAGCCATAGGTTTTGATGGCAGAGAGAGACCTTGGAATCTTTCAAAGTATGTGCCAAAGAACAGGTCTCACTCAAACCTTCACGGTTCAGTCCGCAAGACACTTAAACAACTGTTCCCAAAACACAAATTACTAGAAGAAGTTTCTTTACCCGGAAGCTTTACGTCAACCAGAAAGTCAACTCTTTATGCTGATTTCTTTATACCCTCCGCCAACCTTATAGTAGAAGCTCATGGTAGACAGCATTATGAATTTGTTCCCTTTTATCACAAAAGAAAAGAGCAGTTTTATAAGTCGAGGATGAGAGACAAAGACAAAATTTGCTGGTGTGAAATAAACGAAATAGACATAATTATACTTAAATACTCTGATACGGAATATGACTGGGAAAAAACCATACTCAATAGATGAGCTTAACAAATTCGTAGAATCGCTTGAGCAGTATACAAGTGACCACGGACTCTTTACGGCTAAAATAAATTATGAGGTTGAGGAGACAATAAACCTTACAGAATCAGAAATAAGAGAGTTGACAGCGGACGAATGCTATGAAAAATCCTATGCTGTTAGTGGCTATTGTAATTATGTACAATCCATATTTAATAAACACACGTCAGTATTAGACTGGTGTAACGACTCATTAAATAAAATTATAACAAAAGAATCAGAACAATTTAGCAAGTATATGAAATGGGAACAGAAGTGTCATGCGGTTGTGCAAAACAATGATTTTGCAGATAAGATATGGAAAGCCAAGGTTCATGCTCAGGGTCAAGTAACTTGGTTAACAGACAAGATTAGAGATATGCGAAGAATGGCAGAAATACTACTTAGTTGTGGCAAAAGGAAAACCTTTTCATGAGTATTATAGATACGGCAAAAGCTCTTTTAAAAAAGGGGATAGCAATGGGAGACCAAGAACTAATTAATTTGGCTAATGAGTTATTAGAGCCTGTTAGTGATTCCGGCTTGTCACAACAAGAGCCTAAACGGTCTGACGAAAATTTTATCGCTCCAGCAAAAAATGAAGACTCCTCTTCGCCTTCTACTGGTAGGCGAGCAAAGTCAGAACCTATAAGCAAAAATAGAACCAATAAGTTTGTTGATGGCGGCATAGACTGTAAGAGCGTGGAAGATGAAACCCCAGAGTATGTGCCAACGATTAGAGAAAGAAAAGCCTTCAAGACGACAGTAATGAAGTGTGCAAGATGTGACAAAAACTTTGACGTACACCCCGTTCATGCAAGAGAAAACTATATATGTAACTCCTGTGTTAGAAAATAAGTATGAAAGTTCTTCAAAATGTTGCGGCAGAACGGGCAGTTCTATCTGGCTTGTGTCATTATGGAATTAGCGCTTCTGCTGACGTTGAGGGTGTTATAGACCCTTCTTCGTTTGTATCAGAATCCAACCAAATAGTATTTAAGTGTATTTTAGAGGTTTTAAAAAGTAGCGATTCAGTAGATATATCTTCCATCCTATCTGCCGCATCAAGTCTTAACTTTTATGATATACTTAATACCAAAAACGAAACTGAATTTCTAAGAGCGCTGTTTAATTTTCCTATTAATCTGGAAAACGTTAGACCCAATGCGCTAAAGATTAGAAAACTTCAGCTTGGACGACAAATACAGCTTACGACAAAGCAAATATACGCAGAAACCTCAGAGATAACCGGAGAGGAAAGTTTTGATGAGATTATTTGTTTAGCAGAGAATCCTGTTTTTCAGATATCTTCCACGCTGGGCAAGGGAGAGCATGATAAGCCAACTATTTTGGGCGACGACATAGAAGAGTATGTAGAGCATCTCATGGAATCGCCCTGCGAGATGATAGGGATAAGTAGTGGTTTTCCGAGATATGACGCTGCAATTGGCGGTGGTTTTAGGAGAAAATCAGTAGACCTAATAGCGGCCAGACCAAAAGTTGGCAAGAGTATTTTTGGCGACGTGGTTGCCATGCACGTTACAAATAACTTAAAAACCCCTGTTCTTATGTTAGACACCGAGATGTCTAAAGAGGACCATCAAAATAGATTGCTTGCAAACCTAAGTGGGGTATCAATAAATGATATTTCCACTGGAAAGTTTTCTTATGACCAAACAAAAAAGGAAAAGGTAAACTTAGCAAAAGAACAGCTAAAAGAAGCACCTTATCATTATATAAATATATCTGGAAAGCCATTTGACCAAACCCTTTCAATAATTAGACGCTGGATTTTACAAGAAATAGGGTATGATGAAAACGGTCGGGTTAATGATTGTCTAATAATTTATGATTACCTCAAGTTGATGACATCAGACCACCTTTCAAATAACGTGGCAGAATTTCAGGCATTAGGTTTTCAGATTACTGCCCTACATAACTTTTGCGTGGAGTATGATTGCCCCTGTGTCGCCTTTGTCCAACTAAACCGAGACGGTATTACCAAAGAGTCTACAGACGTAGTAAGTGGCTCTGACAGGCTAATTTGGCTATGCACCAGCTTTACAATTTTTAAGGAGAAGTCCGTGGAAGAAAAAGCCGACTCCCCCGACGCTGGAAACAGAAAGTTAGTACCAATAGTAACTAGACATGGGCCGGGAATGGAAAATATGAATTACATAAACATGGAGATGGATGGCGAGAAGGCTCGCATAAAAGAGGGGCTTACAAGAGATGAATTATTTAAACAAAGTAGGGCAGATAGGGAAGGGTTTGAAATTGAAGGAGACCCCCTCGCAGAGAATCAGCAAGCAGAAGATTGACCTACTGTGCCAACAGCTTGCTGTCAGAGTAATTGAAATATTAGATTATTTTGGGGTGGATTATGCCCCAAGAGACAATTACTTACATGGAAGCTGTCCGGTACATGGTGGAGACAATACGACAGCTTTTACAGTATATGTTGATGGAGATGGGATGATAGGCAATTGGTATTGCTGGACTCATCATTGTGAAAAAGAATACCAGCCCACCATGCTAGGATTAATTAGAGGTCTGCTAGAGGCCGACAAGGGAAAAAAGGTATCTTTTGTGGAAGCGATTAAATTTTCCCAAAGATTTGTTAAAGACTTTAAAGAAAACCCGGATGCTTTATCTGCGGAAAAAGAAAAATTTATAAACTCGGTTCGTGGTTTTAATAGGCGACCACCCCCACCAGTTTTTAATATAGGAAGGGAAGAAATAAGAAAAAGGCTTATAATACCAGCATCCTATTATTTAAATAGAGGATATAAAGCAGAAACGCTAGACAGGTTTGATGTGGGCTTGTGCGTTGATAAAACAAAAGCTATGAGTGGTAGGGTTGTGGTTCCGGTGTATGATGACGATTACAAAAAAATGGTTGGCTGTGTTGGAAGAGCCACGACGGAATACAGCAAAGCAAAATGGGTAAATAGCCGAGGGTTTCATGCTGGACACTATTTGTATAATTACTGGTTTGCCCAAGAACACATACAAAGCACGGGCGTTGCCATTTTGGTTGAGGGGCAGGGCGATGTGTGGCGAGCATACGAATCGGGCATCCTAAACTGTGTTGGACTTTTTGGGTGTAGTATTACAGACAGTCAACTTATAAAACTAGAAAGTTCAGGGGCGATGAACCTAGTAGTATTAATGGATAATGACGAGGCCGGAAAAAAAGCTAGAGAGCAAATTGCTAATAAATGTGATAGACTATTTAATATACATTTCCCCGAAATGGAAAGTCTAGTTAAGGACGTTGGGGAAATGAGCAACGAAGATGTTTCGAGAACCATTAAACCGTTTGTAGAAAGCATTGCTCGATGACACAGAAAATAATAGCGCTTTCTGGCGTAAAGCAGAGCGGAAAAACATCCTGTCTTAATTTTCTTCATGGCTACCAATTAACAAGCCACGATACGATAGAAAGTTTTGGAATTACCGAAGAAGGACTGTTATATATAGAGTCCACTGAAGACGGGGAAAAGGGCGGTGGTGTTCTTGATGTTGGTAGAACGGATGAAGAATTTGTTAAATATGCCTCTACAAATATCTGGCCTTTTATAAAATGTTATAATTTTGCTGACCCCCTAAAATATATGTGCATGAATTTATTTGGGCTGGGGTGGAACCAATGCTTTGGTTCAGACAAAGATAAAAATAGTAAGACCGATATTAAATGGAAAGACCTGCCCCGTCCGTCCATGAAAAAGGGAAACTTAACTGCTAGAGAATTTATGCAATATTTTGGAACCGACGTGTGCCGAAAAATAAATCCAAATGTTTGGACTTCGGCATGTATAAATAGAATAGAGACCGAACAAAGCGCGATGTCGGTAATTGGAGATTGTAGGTTTGGTAACGAGGTGGAAGCAATCAAAAGGGTCGGCGGCAAAGTGGTGCGACTTACCAGAAAAGTTTCCGAAGATAAACACCCCAGTGAAACGGCCCTTGATAAAGATAAGTTTGATTGGGACAACTTTGATTTAATTATTGATAACCAAAATATGACCATTGAGGAAACACACGAATGCTTACTAACAAATATCCAGAAATGGGGATGGTAACACTTTATGCTAGTAACATATATAAGAAGCTCATCTTATAATAATTACTCATATTGCCAACAGCAATATTACATCAATTATGTTCTGGGGCATCCGTCTACGTCTGGTAAAAAAGCCCAGATGGGAACGATAGTTCATAAGGTGATGGAGTGTTTAGCAAGAGCTAGTAAGGCTTTAAAAGATAATAAAAGGTCATTTGCTGAAGACGCTCTTGGAAAGATAGGTGTTGGTAGTAAAAAGATATGGTCAGAAGATTTTGTTAATGAATTAGTTGATAGAAGTTTTAATCACTACACTTCTAACTGTATTCATAGCTACAGTAAAAAAGACTACAATGATTGTAATAAATGGACTTGGATGGGCTTGCAGTATAATGATGGTCAATTTGACCCTAGAAACCTTAATATAATAGCAGCAGAACCCCACTTTGATATTGTTATAGATGAGCCGTGGGCAAAGTATGATTACAGCCTTCCAGACGGCTCCAAACTGACCGGAACGCTAGCCATTAAGGGAACCATTGACCTTGTGACGGAAGCTTCTAGCGGTGTTCTAGAGACCATAGACTGGAAAACTGGTCGTCGCATTGATTGGGCGACCGGCGAAGAAAAAACCTACGATAAATTACTTGACGACCCACAGCTTTTGCTGTATAATTATGCAATATCCCACCTATTTCCAGAATACGAACAGTCTATTATGACTATTTTCTATATTAAGGATGGTGGTCCTTTTAGTCTTTGTTTTGATGGGTCTGATAAAAAACTATTTTTAGATAAACTCAGAACTAGATTTTCTCAAATAAAAAACAACATAAATCCGCGTATGATTTCGCCACAGCAAAAACATTGGAAATGTACCAAGCTGTGTGATTACGCCAAAAACAATTGGCCCGGAACAGACACTAACATGTGTAGATATATACATGAAAAGATTCAAGACGAAGGAATTGACAAGGCTACAGAGGATTGCACTAGAACAGGCTTTAAGATTGGATACTACTCAGCGCCGGGGTAGGAATAAATATGACTAATTGGATTCCCCTTCATTTACATACACACGCCAGCTTGCTTGACGGACTCAGTAAGCCACAGCAGGTGGCAGAAAGATGTCATGAGCTTGGATACACCTCTTGTGCCATAACAGACCACGGCACAATTTCTGGCTGTGTTGCTTTTACTAAGGAAATGAGAGAAAAGGGTATCAAGCCCATATTGGGTTGTGAGTTTTATCTTACCCAAGACATTAGCGTAAAGGACAAGAATAACAGGTCTCTTAGCCATCTAGTTGTTTTAGCAAAAAATAAAGCTGGGTGGAAGAGCTTGATTCAGGCAACTTCAAAAAGCAATGACCCAGAAAACTTTTACTTTAAGCCACGCCTTGATTTAAACACCTTAAAAGGTTTTGCTAACGGAAATCTAGTATCATTTAGTGGCCATTTAGGAAGCGACATGGCTAATGTCTTATTTTCTGATTGGAGACAGGCTTATAATGCCAATTCCTACGATAAGGTAAACAGCTTCCTTGATGATAACTGGAAGCAAAAGGCTACAGAGCTAGTTCGTAGATACCAAGACGCATTTGGTGAAAAAAACTTCTTTTTAGAGATACAGCTTATAGACCAAGAAAATTCTCCGGCAGCGCGTCTTGTGGGAGAGAAGCTAAGAGGGCTTGGTAAAGAACTAAATATCCCATGTGTAGCTACGGCTGACTCACACTACCCCACTAAACAGGACGCTCCTGACCAAAGAGTATTGTTGTGTTCAGCTATGAAAACTACATATAAGAAGGTAAAGAAAAAGTTAGATGCGGGAGAAGACGTAGGCCTTTCTGTATTTTTTAAGTCCTTTAACTATCATATACCATCGCTTGAAGAAATGTCAGAGCTTCACACAGAGGAAGAATTGAACAATTCTGTGGTAATAGCTGATATGTGCGAGGAATATGAAATACTCGGCCCCCCTGTATTGCCCCCCTTCCCCTCAAAAGACGGTCCTGACGAATACCTGCGACAATTATGTAGAGACGGGTGGCGTAAGAAATTAATAGATGGCAACAGGCTAACAGACAAGGACACAGAGAATGAGTACCTAGAAAGAATTAAGAACGAGCTTTCTGTTTTGCAGGGGGCTGGCTTATCTAGCTATTTTCTTATTGTCTCTGACATTGTAGACTACGTTCGCTCTCAAGGGTGGCTTCCGGGTCCGGGTCGCGGAAGTGCTTCAGGAAGCTTGGTGTCATATTTAATAGGAATTACTCAGGTTGACCCCATTCAATACGGTTTGATATTTGAGCGGTTTTATACAACAGGAAGACAGACAGAAGGACACGTATCTTTACCAGATATTGATGTAGATGTCCCAGCCAGCAAGAGAGAAGAAGTTATTGAATACATGAGACAGAAGTATGGTCACGGTAAGGTCGGCCAAATGATTACGTTTGGTCGCTTACAAGGAAGAAGTGCTCTTAAAGAAGTTCTCAGGGTTCACGATGCGTGTTCTTATGATGAAATGAACATGATAACAAAAAGCCTGCCTCACGAACAAGAAATTTCAGACCAGCTACAAGAAATGGACACCCCCTCTGTAATCAAGTGGGCTTTATTACACCAGCCGGACATTCTTAAAGATTACTGCCAGATGGATGAAGAAGGAAATACCACTGGGCCATATGCCAAATACTTTGACCAAGCAATGAGGATTGAGGGGACATATAAATCTCAAGGAAAACACGCTGCTGGAGTAGTAATCTCACCCGAAGAGCTTAGCTCTGTTTGCCCAATGGTAAAAGAGACAAATGGAAGCAACAAAATAGCAGGACTTGAAATGTCTGACTTGGAAGCTATGGGACACGTTAAATTTGATATATTAGGTGTAAATTTACTGGATAAAATTATGGATATTCAAATCTCAACAGGGGCCAATTAATGAGCAAGGTGCAAAATTCTTTATTTAGGGAGTATAAGCAGATTTTACTTGATGGGTGCTCCGTTGATTACAGGGGCAAGCTGTGTGTCTGTTTTCTCAGCGACTATTATCAAGGAAGAGTCAGGAGAGTGGTGTATCAAGTACATTGTAGCGACTCCAGATATCTTTTTAGTCAATGCTATAGAACCATCAACGAGGCTATGGATAAGTTTTTTGAATTAAAAGGAAAACTAAAAAAATGAGCTTCAAGCTTGGTAATAAGGGCGAAGAGTTTGCTCGTAGCGTATTTGAGAAGTCTAACATTGATTGTGAGATTAATGAAGACTACGATAAAAGATATGACTATGACCTTCTTTGTGAGTATGGTAGAAAGAAATTTACATGCGAAGTAAAGTATGACTATATGGCTGAAAAAACAGGCAACCTAGCTATTGAAGTTAACAATTGCAGAGCAAACAAGCCTAGTGGTATCAATGTTACAAAAGCAGACCTGTGGGTGCATATTATTTTGCAAGACGGTAAAAAGACAATGTGGGCCACAACCGTAGCCAACCTGAAAAAGTTTATTAAGAAAACAAAACCACTTAGAAAAGTTACGGCGGCAGGTGACGGCAACGCCGACTTACTTTTATATAAAGCTGACGAAATATTAGACCCCCTGTTTGTTAGATTAGACAATGTTCATAAGAAAACATTCTTGAAACACTTAAAAGAACTTGTTTAGGAGAAGACATGTCTTTAAACATCAGAGATATTGTTGTTTTTGATTTTGAAACGGGTTCACGAAATCCTCATAAAACTCAACCAACACAAATTGCGGCAGTAGTAATACACGGCAAAAGTCTCAAGATTAAGGGCAACGGCACATTCAATTCAGAAATTAGGCCGATACTTGACGACGAAGAGGCTACGCAATTGGGGTTAGACCCACTTGAAGACGAGGCCCTTGATATAACCAGAAAAACAAAAAAAGCTTTGGCTAAAGCTCCAACTCCAAAGTTTGTGTGGCGAAAGTTTGCCAAATTTGTTTCTATGCATAACTGGAAAGGAACCTCTTGGTTTAATCCTATTGCAGCAGGATATAATATAAATAATTTTGATATGCCTATTGTCGAAAGAATGTGTAAAGAACACGGCCCCGTTGATAAAAAAAGCGGACGACAAGGAATATTCCATCCAATATATAAAATTGATTTGATGGACACTGTATTCATGTGGATGGAAAATAATCCTGACGTAAGGTCTATTAGTATGGACTCTATGAGAGACCTCATGAACATCAGTAAAGAGGGCGCACATGACGCCTTGCAGGACTGCTTGGACACGGCGCATATCTTAGTTAAGTTTATGAAGCTTCATAGAAGCCTGTCTCCTAAAATAAAATTTGAAAAAGCATTTGCGAGCGAATAAAGTATGAATTTTGGAAACTATGATTGCGAAAAAACTTGGGACTTAATCTGTGAGGGTAGAACTAAGGGTGTTTTTCAGCTAGAAAGTAATTTAGGAAAATCGTGGGCTAAAAGAACAAAGCCCCGAAACATAGAAGAGCTTGCCGCCCTTATTTCAATTATAAGACCGGGTTGTCTAAAGGCTTTATCAAAGGGTAAGTCTATGACCCAGCATTATGTTGACAGAAAAAGCGGTAAGGATGAAATTGAATATATTCATGAATGCTTAGAGCCAATATTAAAAAACACTCAGGGGGTTTTAATTTATCAGGAACAGGCGATGAAGATATCGCAGGTTGTGGCTGGGTTCAATCTTCAGGAAGCTGACGACCTTCGCAAGGCCATTGGAAAGAAAAAGGCAGACCTTATGGCGAAGGTAAAAAAGACTTTCCTAAAAGGGGCCGATGAAGAAGGAATCGTTGATAATGAAACAGCCGAAGAAATATTTTCGTGGGTTGAAAAATCCTCAAGATATTCGTTCAACCTTTCTCACGGGGTGTCTTACTCCATTTGCGCCTATTGGAGCGCATACTACAAGGCGCACAACCCTATAGACTTTTATTGGAGCTATTTATATCACTCAGATGGAAAACAAGACCCACAAACAGAAGTTAGAGAATTAATTTCTGACGCGAAGATACATAATATCAACGTCTTTCCTCCGACCATAACAAATCCCACCCCCAAATTTAGTATTAATGGTCAAGATATTAATTTTGGCTTACAGGACATAAAGTTTGTTGGTAAAAGCCAAGTAGAAAAATTCTTTAGAACGGCTGATGAAATAAGAGAAGACTTAAATAAAGAGGTTGGCGAGCTAGACTGGCATACGCTTTTAACTCATGTTACGGACAAAATTGGGGTTACTACCTCATCAGCGCTTGTCTCTGTGGGGGCGATGAGCCATCTTGATATTTCACGTTCAAAAATGCTCTATGACTTAGAAACTTGGGGGTCTCTAACCAACAAAGAGAAAGACTGGGTAAGAGAAAACTGTCGGTCTTGCAAAACCCTTATTGAATCCCTAACCCTGCTGTCGCCAACAAAGAAGGAGGGGGGCGGCACCTTTACTGTCAAAAGAAAAGAGGCCGTAGAAGACCTTTTATCCCTGCTTAAAAATCCTCCCCATTCTATAAAAGACGACCCACATTTTATAGCAAGTAAAGAAGCAGAATACTTAGGTGCCAGCATTACTTACTCAAAGGTGGACGGCTGTGATGTGGGCGCTGTGGATTCAACATGTAAGGAAATTGCTGGTGGTAAAAAGGGTAAGGTTTCTCTTGCTGTAGAAATAAAAAGAGCTACAGAATGGACAATAAAGAAGGGTAAGTCAAAGGGTCAGAAAATGGCTTTTTTAACAGTTGAAGATGGGACGTGCGAATTAGACAATGTAGTAGTATTCCCAGAGGCTTGGGAAGAATATAAAAGCATTATCAGTGAAAAAAATACAGTGCTAATATTTGGGGAATCCCAAAAACATAAAGACGGACTTGTTGTGCAAAAAGCAAAGCAGATTTAGTTGGAATTAGTAAATTAGGTAGATATAATAGAATGAGCGACATCATACAGGAAGCCGTAAAATACTGTACGCAGCAGGATTATTTTATTAGTGTTCACAAGGATAGTGATAAAAATGGCTGCCTAGCAATATTTCCAAGCCAAACAATATTTCATAATAGGTCCGAGGCTTACTCTATATTTTATGAAATAACTAATATTGGATTAAAATATTTTTATACCATAGATGGTAACGAGCCAAAAGTTACTGAATTAGAATGCCCAGAATACTCAAGGCGAGTGTTAATATTTCAAGACTTATTGAACAGAGCGCTTGGCTTAAGTATTTCCACTAAGCTAATACTGTATTACAACGAAAAGGGAGAGGAGGTAGATACCGAGGGGCTGATTTCTTGCTTAAACGGCCCTGTTGATGAGCACGAAAGGGAATTAGAGGATAACTTCGCTAATTTGTTTTACTATTTTCTGTCTAACCCCGATAAAGACTATTCAAGTCTAGCCCAGAGATGCGGAATTGGTTCAGGTTATAATTTGCTTACCCTACCCTTTTTAAGAAAGGATTTTGAATAATGAATTCCTGTTCTTTTGTTGGAAGATTTGTTCGAGACCCAGAACTTTTAACTGTTAATGGTACTCATGTCGTTAAGTTTACACTGGCAATTAATGAGTATAGACGCTCTAAGGATGGTAATAAAACCAAGCAAGTTGATTATCTAGACTTTGAAGCGTGGGATAGTGGAGCTACCACAATCGCTAAATATTGTAATAAGGGTGATGAATTAGCGGTGTCAGCGTCTGCCCGACAGCACCGGTGGGATGAAGAAGATGGAAGTAAATGTTCACGAATTAAGTTTAGGGTAAACAGCTTTAACCTTTTCTCTAATAGAGACAGATTTAATAGAGAAGAAGAGCTTGTTGGTGCTTCTGCTGAATCAGGAGAAAATGAGTAAGAAAAAAATACTATTATGTAACGAGGCATCTTTTCTAAATACTGGATATTCTATTTATGGCAAAGAAGTTATGCGACGACTTCTTGCTACAGATAAATATGAATTAGCAGAATTGTCAGTATATGGCTCTGAAATTGATTCGAGACAAGAACAGATACCTTGGAAATATTATCCGAACCATCCTAACCCTAACATTGAAGCTGAAGTCATGGACTTCAACTCAAAGCAAATCAATGTTTTTGGGGGGTGGCGCTTTGAAGAGGTGTGTCTAGATTTTCGTCCAGATATAGTAATGGACATACGTGACTTTTGGATGGTGGAATTTACACAACGCTCTCCCTTTAGGCCAATGTTTAGTTGGTCTCTAATGCCCACAGTAGACGCAGAACCACAAAACGAACAGTGGATATATACGTTTGCTAATGCTGATACGGTTTTAAACTACTCGGAGTTTGGAGAAAGAGTTCTCAAACAGCAAAGCGGTGGTTCCATCAATTGCTTAGGGGTAGCCTCTCCTTCTGCGGACAAAGTATTTGTTCCGACCCCAGACAAAAAAGCTCATAAACAAAACATGGGTTTTAGTTCTGATTCACTAATCATTGGAACGGTAATGAGGAACCAGCGCAGAAAGCTTTTTCCAGACCTGTTTTATTCGTTTAGAGAATTTCTAAATCAAACACAGTTAACCAACGTCTACCTCTACTGCCACACTAGCTATCCCGATATCGGTTGGGATATACCAAGCTTGTTAAACGAGCATGGGATTTCTAGCAAAGTGATATTTACGTATTGCTGTAGCCAGTGCCAAAACGTATATCCAGCCTTCTTTGAAGGCTCCATGACAATCTGCCCCAGATGCTCCTACCTTGCCGCTAAGCCATCTAGCGTACATTCAACGACCACCAACGAAGACCTCGCCAAGATATACAATCTCTTTGATTTGTATGTTCAATATGCTAACAGTGAAGGGTTTGGAATTCCCCAAGTAGAAGCAGCCGCCTGTGGCGTTCCCTTTATGTCTGTTGATTATTCTGCAATGGAAAGCGTTGTGGCTAATCTTGAGGGCGAACCAATTAAAGTTAAGGCTTTATATAAAGAGCTTGAAACCGGGTGCATGAGAGCCGTTCCAGATAATGATGACTTTGTTGAGAAATTAATAAAATTCTTTAGTCTTCCCGAAGCCGTCAGATTAAAAAAGGGTTTTCAAACAAGAAAGCTGTTCGAACAACATTACACTTGGGACAAAACGGCAGAGAAATGGGAAAGCCTATTTGACGCTATTCCAATCAAGCCCCCTGAAACCACTTGGGACTCACCCCCACGCCTAATTAATATTCCTAGCGAGATTCCTGCGTACCTTCCCAATAGAGAGTATGTAGACTGGCTTTTTACAAACGTATTAGGTGAGCCTGAAAAAATAGGCTCGTATGATTATGCCAGAATGCTTAGAGATTTAGATAACAAGAACTACGTTAGGGGTATGGGCGGATTTTACTTTAACGAAGATTCTTGGTCGCATGTTAGGCCAGAATGGGAAAAGTTTGATAAGGAAGAGGCTTACTATCAAATTCTAGAAATAGCTGAGAATAAAAATCACTGGGAAAAAGTAAGATGTGGTATAATAAAGAAGCCTAGACCAAGTTGGCTACCTAAAAATTGAGATACGTATGTTCCTTAGACCACTAGAACGAAACGACCTAACAAAATATTATATGGCTCTGTTAGACCAGTTGAGTGTTCACCACGTTGACTTAAACAAAACCTCCGATTTGTTTGATATTTATCAACAAGACTACAACCATACTATTTTAGTATTGGGGGTTGGGGGTGAAATAGTTGCTACGGGCGCTGTTTTATTTGAACAAAAAATAAGGGGCAATATAGCGGCACACATAGAAGACGTAGTAACATCCTCAAGTTGCAGGGGCAAGGGGTTTGGAAGAATTGTTATAGACGCTTTGGTGGATTTAGCTGTAGAGCGAAAGTGTTATAAGGTAATACTTGATTGCTCTAAGAAAAACATATCGTTTTATGAGAAGTGCGGATTTAAATTAGTAGAAAATTGCATGCGAAAAGATTTAATATGAAAGTCTTATATATAGGACATTATAAAGAGGGGACTGGCTGGGGTCACGCAGCCGCTGATTATATATTAGCAATGGACTCCGTTGGTATAGATGTAGTATGCAGGTCAATTAACCTTAGCGGAAAACAGGCAGAAATACCCAAGAGAATTGAAGAGTTAGAACAAAAGAGCATAAAGGGTTGTGACATATGCATACAACATGTCTTGCCACACTATATGGATTATAACGGAAGATTTAAGAAAAACATAGGCTTGTATGCTACAGAGACAGACTCTTTTGACAGAACCACTTGGGCAGAGCGTATCAATTTAATGGACGAGGCTTGGGTAATAAACCAGCAGATGGTTGACGCTTCTATTAGAAGTGGGGTTACTATTCCTATTAAGATAATCCCACACGCCTCCGACACAGACAAGTTTAATAAGGCATATACTAAATTTGAAATACCTCAGATTGACAACACCTTTGTGTTTTATTTTGTTGGAGAGTTAATTAGAAGAAAAAACTTGGTAGCCCTCCTTAAAGCATTTCATATAGAGTTTGATACGAATGAGCCAATCTCTTTAGTTATAAAGGCTAATAAGTCAGGCATGAGTGAAGATGAGTGCTTTAGCCATGTAAAAGAAATATCAGACCAAGTAAAAACCAACCTTAAGTTATATTCAAATCTTGATGACTACAAAAAAGAGCTTATAATTACTCAGCGGTTGTCCGAAGAAGATATGTGTAGGCTTCACGCTACGGGGGATTGCTTTGTCATGCCTAGCTTTGGGGAGGCGTGGTGTATACCGGCATTTGACGCGATGGGGTTTGGAAGCACCCCAATATGTACGGACACAGGGGGAATGAAGCACTTCCTTGAAAGCGGCGGTGGAACATTAGTAAAAGCCCACCCAGAGCCAGCGTTCGGTATGTTGGAAACTTTTCAAGATTTGTATACGGGGTATGAAGACTGGTATAATATAGATGTTAGAGAATTGCAAAAAGCTATGAGGCGTATGTATAAAATAGGCTCAATTAATTCTCCAGAGTATTTATCTCTCAAGAAGTTTGGCATGGACAACGTAAACAACTATTCCTATAAATCAATAGGTGAAACAATAAAGGAAGAGCTAGAAAATGCCAATTAGTCCTGTTTCATATATTACAAGAGCGGCTACAATTGAGGATAACGAAGCTCTTAATATTTTAACGTTTGTAACTCATGAAAGATATGAACCAAACTTGTGTAAAACAGGACATAATTTTTATGCCTATACTGGAGAAGGCATAAGGGACTGGAATACTAACTACGCCCCTATTCCAGAAAACTATTCTGTTTTAGACAAAAGTATGGGCGGTAAGCAGCTTCCTATACATCTAGATATAGACCTAATTATATCACAAAATATTTTGGCTCATTACGGCATAGCGGAAGGAATATCTAATTATCTTAATGTCCCCATAGTAAATATTCATCATACTCTCCCCCCTCCACAGTGGGGGCAGGAGCAGCTTCAAGCTTTATCCACTAAGACCGGGGTGGTTGATGTTTACATTACGGATTATAACAAAAGGGTGTGGGGTATTAATCCTGACAGTTCAAAGGTCATTTATCACGGCATTGATTCTGATTTTTGGAAACCCACAGAAAATGTTAAGCGGGGAAGCTACGCCCTTTCTGTGGTAAACGACTGGATAAACCGGGACTGGTGTTGTGGCTACAATGTATGGAAAGAAGTTACAACGGGTATTCCGACTAAAGCTATTGGAGACACTCCGGGTCTGTCCCAACCGGCAGAGTCGCTAGAAGACCTAAGAAATAATTATAGCTCCTGTGGAATGTTCGTTAACACGTCCACCTACTCCCCCATCCCCATGTCTCTCCTTGAGGCTATGTCTTGTGGCTGCGCCGTGGTTTCAACCGCCACCTGCGCCATACCAGAAATCATTGAAAACGGGGTCAATGGCTTTGCCACAAACGACCTTGCTGAAATGAAAGAGTACATAGCAGCAGTAATGAGTGATGACAATCTCAGAGATAGTCTAGGCAAAGAGGCTAGACGAACCATGCTGGAAAGATTTTCCATTAAGAGGTTTGCTGACGAATGGAACGATATATTCTATGATATAGTAAACAATGCTTGAAACAATAATCCCCGACATAATGAGAAAATTTAAGCCGTTTGGTATTAAACCACACCAGCTTCCTAACGCTATTGGAATGTGGCCTAATGAGCAGGAGTGTCTACTATGGTGCGCCCTGAACTCCGACCTAGATGGCAACTGGATGGAAATTGGCTCATTCTGTGGTGGGTCTGCTGTTCTTCTTTGTTTAACAAGAAGGATGACTAATAACAAATCCAACAGTGTTTATTCTGTTGATTGTGACTTTGAAAAATATCAAGCTATAGCCGGAACTCAATCATATGTGGGTGAAAACGCTATGGGGATGTTTGATTATAATGTTTATAAAAGGGGTGCGTTTCAAGATTTATGTAGACAGGTAAACTGTTATAGCGACAACATACCCGAACATTACGACGACGAGAAAATAAGCTTTCTTTTTATAGACGGATTTCATTCATTTAAACAGGTTATAAATGACTTTAAAACTGTTCTTCCTTTTATGTCTGATAATTCTATCGTTGCTTTTCACGACGTTTCTCCTGATATTAAGAGCACGTCTCAGGAAGATATCGACTATGATAGACTCTTTGCTTCAGAAGGAGAGGACTTTTTCCTTGACGAAGCCATCAACTACATCCTCAAAAAATACAAAGACTTCAGGTTGCTAGACATCCCGGTAAAACGAAATGTTATGCATCAAAAAGAAACGGGTTTAAACAACTGGGTAAGAGGAACTACTAGCCCCTTTAACTCTTTTGCAGCAATTAGGAGAACCAATGAAAATTAACTTAATATTAGACGGACACCCACTGTCTGGCTACAGAAACATTGACCCATATGGCTTTGGGGACGAAACTAAAACAGTAGGCGATATACATAATTTGAATGATATTGTAGAGGACGCTGAAGCCACAGAAATTCTCGCTTTAGATGTCATAGATTTTATGCCTTCAGATACTGTTCTTACCGCCATTAGCCACTGGGTTTCAAAATTGAGACATAGAGGCACAATAGTGATTGGTGGCAAAGACCTTTGGCAAATATCAAAAGCTATACATCAAAAAATATTAGACATAACCGAAGCAAACGAAGCCATACATGGCACAGAAGAAAAGCCACGACTATCCCATCTTACTATAGATAGATTAGTAAGCATTATGGAAGACCAAGGCTTAAAGATACTTAAGAAAAGAGTTAACAAATTTGACATGGTGGTAGAAGCCCAAAGGCCATAACGCATGAAAACTCCTAATATAACTATAGTTATAGCAAATTACAACTACGAAAGATATGTTGGTAGCGCTATAGACAGTGCTATGGGTCAAGACTATGAAGGCTTAATCAATATATGCATTGTTGATGATGGCTCTTCAGACAATTCTTGGGATGTAATTAAATCTAAACTCAAAAACCCTAAAGAACACGGAGTAGTCGAAGAGGCTATAGAGCCAGTATTAGTAGACGAACAAGATAACCGTATAATTTTAGCCATCAGAACAAAAAATAACGGCGCAAGCATAGCCAGAAATATAGCAATAGAGTACTGCTTGGATTTTACAGACGCATATTGCATACTTGATGCTGACGACGAGTATTATGAACCTAAAGTTTCTGCGCTGGTTCAAAAATGGCTTTATAACTCCAAAGAGATTGGTGTGGTTTATGCGGATTATGACATAGTTAACACAAAGACCGGAAGAACCTTACCGGAATTTAAGCAGCCGTACAACAAGGACGTGTTGTCTCAAGAATGTATAGTACATAGCAACGCTCTTATTAGTAAAGAGGCTTTTGTATCAACGCGAGAACCAAGTGGTGAATTTTATGATTCAGCCTTGCATGGCCCCGCTAGTGGCGATTTTATCGGCTCGTCAGAAGATTATGATTTATGGATACGTATTTCTGAAAAGTTTTCTATAGTACATATTCCTACTTCTCTAGGCTTAGCAAAAATTACTGGGGAGAACCAAAGTAGTAAAGTTACTGGTGGCGTTTTTAATATTAACGCCAAACATATTAAAGAAAAATCTGAAAAAAGACGTGGTCGTGAATAGCAATAGATTTACCGCACCTATAAAGTCTCGCAATGGGAAAAATACCACATCCGTTATTTTATCGGCAGGGGTGGGCTACAGAATGAAGTCTTATGGCCCAAAATGTTTATTAAAAACAGATTCTGGAAAAACAATTTTAGAACAGCAAATTGCAGCCATAAACTTTTGCCTTCCTAAAAGTGACATTATAGTAGTTTTAGGATTTGAGTGCGATAAAGCAATGAAGGTTCTGGACAACAAAAGCAGGGTCGTTGAAAATCAGTGTTACGAAGAAACAAACACGGCAGAAAGCTTAAGGCTGGCATTGAATAACGGTGTGAGAGACAGCGTGCTAATTATGCATGGGGACTTATCATTTAATAAAGAAACACTTTTATATTGTGACTTTAGAAAATCTTTTGCTATTATTGACTCTCAAGACCAATTTAAGTCTGGCGAGGTTGGGGTGACAATAAATAACAAAAAGGCCACACGTTTTGGATACGGTTTAGAAACTAAATGGGCGCAAATTGCATTTTTTAGAGGTAGAGAACTAAGCTTGTTAAAAAATATATGTAGAAACAGAGAGAGACAAAAAATGTATACTTTCGAAATACTAAATGAAATATTGGATAGTGGTGGCGATATTGCTACTATAGAACCAGAAAATATGGTTATAAGAGATATAGATTCCTCAAGAGACTTATTATGAAAATAATGATTTCAAGCGACGGCCCCCACGCACACTATTATATAAGAATGGGGTGGGCTAGAGTATTTCAAATGATAGGGCATGACGCTCAGCTTTGGAACATTCATGCTAAAAATCCCTATGATGCTTTTGACGAATTTGAACCCGATATTTTTATAGGCCAAAGTTACAATCTGAATGATTCAGTATTTAAATGCATTAAAGAACGGCCCCACCTAAAGGTTGCATTACGCGCGTCTGACTGGGGCGATATGCAAAAAGAAATAGACACAGATAAGTATAACATATTAGTAGCGAATGATGCAGAAATAAAGCTAGTTGATAAACTTAAAAAAGAGACAGGTCAGCCCACTTTTGTATACAATCATTATCATGATAATTGGATATCCAAAACTCACAACAAGTGGGAAGAACTCGGCATTAATGTAGTATCCATGCTTAGTGCCGCTGACGTTTTTGAATACTTGGGCGGGGTAGAAACCCCCAACCTAAAATGTGACATTGGGTTTGTTGGTGGCTATTGGGAATATAAGGCAAGGAATCTTGACCCCTACCTATTGCAACTGTGTTACCCCTTGGGTGAGTACAACATAAAAATCTTTGGAAACCAAGGGTGGCCGGGGCCAAACTACTTGGGCTGGATACAAGACAACCAAGTAAAAAATCTAATCGCCTCGTCCACCATTTGCCCAAACATAAGTGAGCCACACTCCCAAGATTTTGGGTATGATATAATTGAAAGGCCGTTCAAAATACTAGCGGGCGGAGGCTTTTGCATATCCGATTATGTGCAGTCAATGGCAGAAGACGTTTTTAATGATGATGAGCTTCTTTTTGCTAAAACTCCAGATGAGTTTAAAGAAATGGTAGACCATTACCTTAAATATCCAGATGAAAGACGTAAGTACATGGTAAAAGGTCAAAAGTGTGTTTTAACCAAGCATAGCTACTTTCATAGGGTGGCCAAGATGATGTCTGAATTTGGCTTTGAAGAAGAAACAGCTAAATGCTTTGAGGTTTATGAGAATATTTTGAAGCAGGCAGGAGTTGTAATGAAATGAAAATATTAGTAACAGGGGCTACTGGCTTTGTTGGGCGACATCTAATTAGAAATTTAGCTGTTGAAGACCACGAATTAATTACTGTTTCCAGAACGGTTCCAGAAAATCTAGCAGAGTCACACTATCACACAGTGTGCGATATGGGTGACACAAGCTGTGACGCTTTCGAAAAAACTTGCGAACACTATAAGCCAGAAGTCATATTTCATTTAGCTTCTAATGCGGTTCCTAATTTAGAAAATAAAAATCCTTATTCTATGATTCAGGATAATATAATATCTACGCATAAGGTAGTAGAATCCGCACCAGAAAACTGTCGTGTGATATTAATATCTTCAGTTACTGTTTATGGCGACTGGTTCTTTAAAAGTTATAAAACAAGAGACCTTAAGTGCAAAGAAACATATTTTACTAAGCCCACGTCTGTTTATGGCATGACCAAGAGAGCGTCGGAATCTCTGGTTGAAATCTATACTGCAATGGGTAGGATAAAAGGGTGCTGTCTTAGGTTATGTGCGACAATTGGTGGGGGGCTAACTCACGGAATTATTAAAGATTTTATTGCTAAGCTTCGGTCTACTAATCCCAGATTAGAGGCTTTGGGCGGTTTTCCCGGCTCTACTAAGCCGTTTTGCCATGTGGACGATGCTGTAAGCGCTATGATTCTAATGATTAACAACGGTATTAATTCTAGATTTAATGTATGTCCAGACGATGAGCTTAATGTTGCAGAAGTCGCAGGAATTGTAATGCGTGCTTGTGGTATAATTAAACCAGTAAGATGGTTAGGAGATAAGTCCAATTGGAAAGGGGACAACAAGATAATTAGGGCTTGTAATCATAAGATTAAAAAGATTGGCTGGAACCCTAAATACCTGCGCTCTGAAGATGCCATTATAGCCGCAGTAAAGGAAAGCCTGTGCTAAACAAAAATGGCAATATAGTTATTACGGGAGGCACTGGGTTTTTAGGTCAGGCCGTATGTAAAGAATTGCGTAGCAACAAATATAGAAACATTATTCCTGTTAATTCTCAGGACTACGATTTACGACTATATGAAGAAGTAAAAACACTCTATGTAGACACACAGCCAGATGTGGTCATACATCTAGCGGCTACGGTGGGCGGTATTGGGGCTAACAAGGAAAATCCCGGTAGGTTTATATATGAAAACCTTGTCATGGGTACTCATTTGATTGAAGGGGCTAGGATTAATGAAATTGATAAGTTTGTTATGGTAGGAACTGTTTGCTCATACCCTAAGTTTACACCCGTTCCCTTTAAAGAAGAAGACCTGTGGAATGGATATCCAGAAGAAACAAACGCCCCGTATGGAATAGCCAAAAAAACCCTAATGCAGATGGTTATATCTTACAAAGAGCAATATGGTCTCAACGGTGTAAATTTGTTACCGGTAAATATGTACGGCCCTAATGACAACTTTAACCCCAAAAGCAGCCATGTTATTCCCGCTCTAATATTAAAATTTCATGAGGCAATGGAAGATGTTCCCCACCAAGATGTAGAAATTTGGGGAACAGGAAAAGCTAGTCGTGAATTTCTATATGTTAATGATTGCGCCAAAGCCATTGTAATGGCTATGAAAAACCACAATGACCCACAACCAGTTAACATTGGAACCGGCAATGAAATTACTATTACAGAATTGGTAAATTTGATATCGACACAAATGGGGTATGATGGTAAGATAGTATTTGACCGCTCCAAGCCTGACGGGCAGCCTAGAAGATGTTTGGACACAACAAAAGCCGAGGAGCATTTTGGATTTGAGGCTGAAACCTCATTTTCAGAGGGGCTGGAAAAAACAATAGAGTGGTTTAAAAGTCAAATATGATTACATCTATAATTTTTAGTAAAGACAGGGCTTGTCAACTAGACCTTCTTTTGTATAGCATAGAGAAAAACTTTAAAGACACAGATGAGCTTTATGTAATATACAAACACACAAGCGACCTGTTCGAGAAGGGGTATGATTTACTTATAGATAGATTTAGTTATAACAAACAGATTAAATTCGTCTTAGAGTCTGATTTTCAAAAAGATACTATAAGGGTATGCTCAGAAGCTAAAAATAAATACTTAGCATTTTTCGTAGATGACGACATAGTATACAGGCCTGTTAGTGTTAGCTCTTTTTTAGAGGAGGCCTTTGATGAAAATATGAGTTGTGTTTCTTTGAGACTCGGCTCTAACACTGTTATACAAGATTTTTATACGGACCAGCCATGTGTGATACCAGACATTCATGGCATAATTGAGAAAGGCGACGACAAGGTATTTATTTGGAGCTGGGTGTCTTTAGGTGGTCATCATACCAACTTTGGATATCCGTTTTCCGTTGATGGTCATATTTACCCTAAAGAAGATATTTGTCCTATCATACAAAAATATGATTACGACACCCCCAATGCTTTTGAGGGTAGGTTTGATAAAAACTGGTTGAAACCAAACATATGTTGTTTAGAGATTAGCTCAGTAGTAAACACCCCCCTAAACCTTGTGGGGTCGTCACAAAACAGGGCTGGAGAACACTTTGGGGTGTCTTTGGAAGAACTAAATACTATATATATACGGGGGTCTAGGATTTCATTAGAAGATATGGATTTTTCTGACATAATGGGGTGTCATCAAGAACTACCAATTAAATTTAAGGACAGGACTTAACATGAAAACAAGAATGATTAATTATTTATACAATAAGGCTTTGTCTGACAGAGAGAAGGCTTTAGGCTCTCTGGACCTTTTACTTAATAACGGAGTTGGTATTGGAGACCATTCCACAGAGGATTATTGGAAAAATTTAGACGACGCCTTAGATATTTTAGTTGACGCAAGAGACAGGCTTGAAACTCTTGCGGAAATATTTCCTCTAAACCCAGCGGAAGAAGAGACTAAGTGAATTTTACTTTCGGAATAATCACCGCTGATAATCAAGAAGACAGGGTGCAAATAGTCATTGATAGCATCCTTTCTCAGGGTATAAAATCTCCAGAAATAGTGGTGGTTGGTGGAAATAACGTTTATAATATAGATGTAGTTAAGCACGTTGATTTTGATGAGACAGTTAAGCCCGGATGGATAACTAAGAAAAAGAATTTAATAACAGAGCATGCCACGCAAGATAATATTGTTTATCTTCATGACTATGTTAAATTAAACAAGGACTGGTATTCGGGTTTCTTAAATTTTGGATATGACTGGGAAGTTTGCATGACCAAGCTTCTCAATGAGGATGGAACTAGATACAGAGATTGGTGTGCTTGGGACGACCCTGACTTTTGCTATTTGCCCAACGGACAACACTGGGCCTGCACTGTTTCCTATGTCTATAGAAAAATTCAGCATATGTATATCTCAGGTGCTTACTGGGTTGCTAAAAAAGAAGTTATGGAGGCAGAGCCTCTTAACGAAAATCTATGCTGGGGAGAGTCTGAAGACGTTGAGTGGTCTTTTAGGATGAGAAAGAGGTATAACTACCAAATGAATATTTGGTCTTCAGCACAATTGCTTAAACAAAAAGATTTAATCTTAATGGACAGGTCTTAATGAACACGGAGCAACCAGACGATAAACTCTGGACATCTTGTAAAGACTGTATATTTGCGATTTATGACGACAACACGCAGACTGAATGTTCTCATGGAAGATTAGCGAAATTTAAAAAGGTTGGAACAAACGTCGTTGAGGCCACAGACGACGATAAAAACTATATGGTTGTTGAAAGATTCTGCAATAAGTATAGAGAAGACGCTTGGATGAAGGGCGTAAAGGATAAGGCTAAGCAAGTAAGCAAGGAAATAGAAATTCGGTGCGGCGTATTTATTGTTCTCACCAAGGGGAAGACCATTAAAGATATGGAAGCAACCATCCTATCTTGTCTAAAACAAAAAAGAGTTAAGCCTGATTATTTTGTAGTAGTAAATAACTCTGACGTGTCACACCCCGAAGTTATTTCTAGAATGCACCACACCATTAAAAAGAAGGCTATATTTTATGCGGTGAGAGCGCTGCATGTTGAGGCCACTCTGGATGAATGTGTAGACTTGGCATTTAATCAGGCTAAAAATGGTTACTATATTACCTTTGAAGCTGGGTATGAACCCCTACCAAATTTTTTAGATAAAATTGACTATTTGATTAATGAAGAATTAGAAACTATAATTTTAATCAAGCCAGAGGGCCGCATTAATGGAATGTTTGCTCAGTGCGCTATTCATAAAATACTAGGCGGTAATATAGAAAAGCCTTTAATAAAAAAAATAGAAGATATATCAAAAGAAGAAAATACAGAACATGTAATTAGAAACTGGGAAAATGTCATAAATGATTAAACTAATCGTTTTTGATTTGGATGGAGTGTTGGTGGAGGCTAGAGACTTTCACTACGAAGCGCTAAATAGAGCTTTAGCTTCGTTCGATGAGAAATATATTATTAGCCGAGAAGAACACCTGTCTACATACGACGGGCTTAATACCTCTAAAAAACTTTGGCTTCTTTCTCAGTCCAAAGGCTTAAGTCTAGATATTCACAAGGAAGTTTGGCAAAAAAAGCAGAAGTTCACTCACGATATTATTAAAGAGAAGATTCATCCGTATCGTCATGAACGATTATATTATATGCTTAAGGAGCTAAAAAATAACGGATATAAAATTTATTGTGCGTCAAATTCAATACGCTCAAGCGTAAAGTTAATGCTTTTGAAGGCTGGATATTTAGAACATATTGATGAGTATTTTTCTAACGAAGATGTTAAGAGTCCTAAGCCACACTCAGAAATTTATCTAAAATGTATGCTAAAAGCGGGTGTTAATCCCAAGGAGTGTCTTGTTGTAGAAGACTCTCATATTGGTAGAAAAGCTGCCCACGAATCCGGCGCTCATGTTTTAGGCGTTCAGGGGTTGGAAGACGTTACGTCAGAAAATATCAGTCAAGCAATTCACAAAGCCAACGACACAAACGAAGTTAAGATGTTTAAACCAAAGTGGCAGGGTGGAAACATGAACGTTCTTATTCCAATGGCTGGAGCAGGAACTAGATTTGAGAAGGCTGGATACACCTTTCCTAAACCGCTAATTGAGGTTAATGGAAAACCAATGATTCAGACTGTAGTAGAAAATCTGAACATTGACGCTAAGCATATTTTCATTGTTCAAAAATCTCATTACGAACAATACAATCTCAAACATTTGCTTAGCTTAATATCTCCCGGCTGCGACATTATCAAAGTTGAAGGTGTAACAGAGGGTGCGGCTTGCACTACGCTTCTGGCTAAGAATTTTATTAACAATGGGGAACCACTTCTTATTGCTAATTCAGACCAGTTTGTTGAATGGGATAGTAATGAATTTTTATATTCCATGCAGGCAGACAGGGTGGATGCCGGTATACTTACGTTTGAATCAGTTCATCCCAAATGGAGTTTTGCCAAACTAGATAAGGATGGGTTTGTAAACGAGGTTGCTGAAAAGAAACCGATTAGTAATAACGCTACAGTAGGAATTTATTATTGGTCGAAAGGCTCTGATTATGTAAAATACGCTGAGCAAATGATTGAGCTTGACAAAAGAGTTAACAACGAGTTTTATGTATGCCCAATATTCAATGAGGCTATAGCAGACAACAAAAAGATTAAGATTTTCCCCATAGAAAAAATGTGGGGCTTGGGGACACCGGAAGACCTTAAGAGATTTGTAAAGGAGTATAAATAATGAGTAATGTATCTATTATTATACAAGGCCCTCTAAATGAAATTAGCCTCAAGAATATACCCACTTATAAAAAGTATGGCAAAGTTATAGTAAGCTGCTGGAACGGGTATGATGAAGAGCTTATGAAATACATTGATGACGATGTTATTTTTATATCTAATGATTTGATGAAAATAGAACATTATAATTTTCAGAATATTTATTATCAGGCTTTTACGACGCACGCGGGATTAGAAAAATCCGAAGCGGAGTTTTCCATAAAATTTAGGTCGGATGAAAGCTATTCAAAGTTAGATGTTTTTATCAAGGCTTTAAACGAAAACCCTGAGTGCATAGTTACGGGGGATATACATTTCTGGTGTGACGTATACCCATTTCATATATCAGACCATACAATAGGCGGAAAAACTAAAAGCTTGTTAGGGGCGTTTAATACAGTTAAAAATATCTGTAAAACAACGCTCCCAGAAGTACAGTTAGTTACCAGACTTTATCACGCAAAACCTATAGAAAAACTTATACACAATCATGTAGCCCCTGAATCACTAATAATGATATCCTTTTTGCAAGAAATAGGGGTTTTAGACAATATTGGTTTTCAAACACCTCTTATTCCTGAACCTATAAATGGACCAATTGCTGTGTTTTATGCCGGAAATCTTAGGCGAGACACAAAACAAAGACTAATAGTAGATTACGACATGGCAACAGGTTGTATCGAAATTGTTAGGAGTCACGCAAGAGTGGTTCCCACAACATGTATGGGTGACGTGTTTTTAAATACGGGTGGTCACTATGTGTTAATGAGCAACAAATTAATGAAAGAGGGGTCAGAGGAGCTAATTGCGTTTCAAGAATATCATAAGGTGTATGCAGACATAGAGGTAGCGTGTAGATAATGATATTAATTTCTCATAGAGGCAATATTAATAAAATTGAATCCTCTAAAGAAAATAAGCCTGAATACATTCGGGCCGCTCTTGATACAGGATACAACGTTGAGATAGACGTTTGGAATCTTGCAGGAAAATGGTTTTTGGGTCATGACTACCCCACATATCCAATTGATAGAGAGTTTTTAATCAACGATAGTCTGCTTTGTCATGCTAAAAATCTTCCAGCTTTAGACTTTATGCTCAAAATGGACACGCACTGTTTTTGGCATCAAGAAGACCATTACACAATTACAAATAAGGGGTATATATTGAGTTATCCCGGCTATTCTACTTCGGGGGATAATACAATCTGTATGAAAGCAGAACACCATTCTTTAAGCAGCATTAAGAATTGTTATGCCATATGCTCTGATTATGTAGAATATTATAAAAATAACAGTAACAGCGAAGGCGGGTTAGCGCGCGCAGACTTTAACTCTACTAGATAGGCATTGTAAATGAAAAAAATATTAGTTACTGGTGGTGGAGGATATGTAGGAAACGTTCTTTGTAGAGACCTTTTGTCAAGGGGCTACAAAGTAAAGTGCGTAGACAATTTTCATAAGCGCGGAACAGACTCCTTACTGGCCTTGATTTCTAATGTTCATTTTGAATTTATGCGTGGTGATGTTACCGACGAAAGTAGCGTAAGGGGTATGACAGAGGGTGTGGATGGTATCATTCATTTAGCAGCTATCGTTGGCTTTCCTGATTGCAAGGCTCAGCCAGTATTGGCTAAAGCGGTTAATGTTAGCGGCACAGAGAATCTACTAAAGTTTAGAGACAAAGACACACCGTTTGTGTTTGCTTCTACTGGAAGTATTTATGGCAAAGTGATGGGAACCTGTACGGAGGAATCCCCTTCAAACGCGGTTTCTTTATATGGAATGACAAAACGTGTTGCCGAAGAAATGGTTAGAGCAGAACCCAATACCGTGTCGTTTAGATTTGCCACAGGCTTTGGCGTAAGTCCTTCGCTTAGGGTATGCTTATTAGTAAACGATTTTGTTTACCAAGCTGTCACACAGAATTGTCTAACTATATTTCAGGCAGACTTTCGTAGAACATTTATTCATGTTAAGGACATGTCGAGAGCTTTTATTTTTGGCTTAGAAAATATGGGCGATTTTAAACACAACGTTTATAATGTTGGAAGTAACGACTTGAATTGGACAAAAAGAGAATTAGCAGAGTATATATCAGAACAAACGAACTGCATAGTTAGTTATGCAGAAATTGGTCAGGATTTAGACCAAAGAGATTATGAGGTAGATTATGGGCGCATAAACAATGAGGGGTTTGAGTGTGTCTATAATATGCAAGACGGAATAGACGAACTAATTAAGGCTGTGGCCTTAGTCAATATAAGGCATCAATACGAATGATAGACTTGAAGGACAAAAGAGTTGTGCTTACAGGCGGCGAGGGGTTCTTTGGCTCGTTTATATACAGAACCCTTTCAGCTAGAGGCGCTAAAACTATAGTTGTGCCTCACAGTAAGCTTGACCTCATGAATTTAGAAAACGTGCTTGACTTCTTTGCGGAAGCAGAGCCGGATTATTGTATTCATTGTGCCGGTTACAACGGTGGTATCCAATTTAACCTCGCCAACCCCGCACACATACTGTATACCAACACTGTTATGGGGTTAAACATATACGAAGCCTGTAGGGTAGCAGAAGTTAAAAAGCTACTTTCTATTATGTCCTCTTGTGCATATCCCGATACGGGCATGGAGATTCTTAACGAAAAAGATTTTTGGAATGGGCCACCCAACCCCACTATTAAAACTCACGGTTTAGCTAAGCGTATATTGCAAGCTGGAGCCGAGGCTTACAAAAATCAACATGGCCTAAATGCCGTTACTGTTTGTGTAACCAATCTATATGGAGAGTTTGACACTTTTAATTTAGACAGAACAAAGGTGGTGGGCGCATTAATTAGAAAAGTTGTTGAGGCAAAGTTAGAAAACAAGGCTTTTGTTCAGTGTTTTGGTACAGGTAAGCCAAAAAGAGAGTTTATGTATGTTAGGGACGGCGCTGAAGCGGTCGTACAGGCATTAGAAAAGTATGATGATAGCTTCGAAACCCTCAACATTGGCACGGGCAAAGAAATTACCATTAAAGAGTTAGTTGAAAAAATTGTTGGTCATGTTGGGTACGATGGTCAAATTTCTTGGGACACGGAGCGTCCAGACGGCCAAATGAAAAAGTTGCTGGACACTGAAAAAATGAACAAGATACTTGACGTAAAAACTACAGATATAAATGACGGCTTAGAACAGACAGTTATGTGGTATATGAATCACAAAATAATAGCGGACGGAAGAAAGTAATGAAAACCGGCGTAGTAGTTAAAAATTTATCAGCATCACAGCTATCCTATTTTGTTCTGGAGAACCTTAATGGGCGCTGTAGTCAAAACTACCAAGATGACTATGTCGTCTTTGCCCAACAAAAGTCTATAAAAATGAAACCTAATAATTTTGCAGTTATGGACACTACAGAAATATGGGGTTTTAATGGGGTTTTAATATCAACTTGCGTTTCCACCACGGCAGAGATTATAAAGTCTGTTAACCCATCAAAAAAGTATTTTTATGTGTGGGATTTAGAATGGTATCGTAGCCACTTGGCGGGATTTCAACAAAGAAGAGATTATATATCAACAGTTCAGGCTTTTATTCATCCGTCTGTTAACCTAATAGCTAGAAGCCAAAGTCACGCCTTGGCCATTAAAAATTATTGCAATAGGGATGTGTGCGGTATAGTAGAGGATTTTAATATAGAACAAATAGAACAGGTGGTTCAAAATGAGATTTGCTGAGCAACATAGAGAAGTATTAATTGAAGCCTATAAGAAGGAAAGGCGTAGCACCTATGATATAGCGGAAGAGCTTAACACATACCCTAATAAGATATTAAGAGCCTTGAAGTATCTTAATGTCAACATTAGAACTAAATCTTCCGCCCAAGCTAACGCTATTAAGCAGGGAAGGCATACGCACCCCACTAAGGGTAAGAAGAGAACGGACGAGGCTAAGTTTAAGATTAGCGAGGGGATGGCTCTTCATTGGAAAAACATGCCGGAAGAAGAGCGAGAAGAGAGGTCCGAAATGTCTAGGAAGCAATGGCATGCTATGTCTGATGAGGATAGAGCTAACCTGCAAAGAAAGGCTATAGAGGCGGTTTTGAAGGCTAGCAAAGAAGGCTCTAAAATTGAAAAATTTATATATAAAGCCTTGACCAACCTCGGTTACGACGTATTATTTCATAAGAGAGGGTTGATTGACGAAAAATTTGAAATCGACCTTTGTGTTCCTAGTTTGCGAACCGTGATTGAAATTGATGGACCAGCCCACTTTTTCCCAATTTGGGGAGAAGAGTCGCTGCAAAAAAATATTCGGTCAGACGCGCAAAAATCGGGCTTGATTTTAGGTGCTGGGTTCGTTATGATAAGAGTGAAGAACGTGTCCAAAAGCATTTCACACAAGTCTAAAAGGGAATGCCTTAACAGGATACTAGAAGCTTTGGAAAAAATCGAGAAGAAGTTTCCGGCGAAAAAGGATAGGTATATAGAATTCGAGGTCTAAAATGGGAAAAAAGAAGATGAACAACCAGACCGTTGAAGAAGCAGTTGAAGAAGCTGATTTTGATTCAGATTTTGAGGAAGTG
>Ga0114993_10000895_pt1 | contig 34532 bp, 34 predicted proteins | sample ArcticOcean_MG_C_FD_87042 | JGI IMG/M metagenome (GOLD analysis project Ga0114993, IMG submission 87042) | Marine microbial communities from western Arctic Ocean - ArcticOcean_MG_CB2_150 | ecosystem: Environmental > Aquatic > Marine > Oceanic | place: Arctic Ocean: Canada Basin | collected...
ACCTTAGCATAACCCCTGAGGCGTGGGGCGAAGTGGAGCGACTGACTGGCGGAGACCGCATAACTCCGGTGATTGTGGAAGGTGAGTTGGTGACTGTGGGGTTCAATGGCGAGGGTTGAGCGTTCTGAACGGAGGCGGTCAGCCTCCAAATGTAAAGAGGAATATCAATAACAATCTTTGTGCAAGGCCCTCACGCTCCTGAAAGTCGCAGTGAGTGAAATGAGTGTTTCGTCCCAAAACGGCCCGGTGGTGTAGTCTGGTTTAACACGCCGCCCTGTCAAGGCGGAGAGCAGGAGTTCAAATCTCCTCCGGGTCGCCAGTATTAGGATACATAAAGGACCAGGAAGTATTTCCTGGTCCTTTATTTTCACGTCAATATCTAGTTTGCAGGATAATACACATATATACTATCCGAACCAAAGACATTGAGTCGAAAAATGAAAATATCACCAGAATCTATTGCCAGAACCAGTGGCAAACATCCTTGGTTTATACTTCTAGTTTGGTTGTTCGTCCTAGCTATGGCATTCGCCTTGACTTCCACGCTCCTAGAAAGCGCTCTCGACGGCGGGACCGGCCCAACCCAGACCCTCGAATACCTTCAAGCACAAAACTTGATAGACGAGCGATTTGGACCTCTTGATGCCAAACAGGGCGACGAGAATAAAACCAGTGGAAACGGGCGCCAAACGACAGCGCACACTGGAGGCAGAGTACTTGGGGCAGAGTTCATTCTCATCACCTCAGATTCCGCTCTGCATAATGACTCGACTTTTGCCGAACATGCCCAGCAGTTCGGCAAAAGTCTCGACGAGATAGCGGGTTCTCTACTGGTCGGCAATTTCAGTGACTACACTGCAATACCTTCTCAAGACGGAACTACGCGTCTATACGACGTGCAGATATTTAAAGACCAGATCAATGATATTCACCTACTAACGGACACCACCGCGGAGTTCACCCGTGACGGGTTCCGCGTGCTGGCATTTGGAGACGCAAGCATCAACACAGCCTTCTCAGAAATGGCAGAGAAAGACTTACTCGTCGGCGAGTCCATCGGCATTGGAGTAGCCCTCATAATCCTGACACTTGTATTCGGAGCAGTGATAGCAGGACTCGTTCCGTTAGTTCTTGCCATCGTGTCTGTCTTCACAGCCATAGGTCTTACGGGTATCGTGGGCCAGATCGTTGAATTGAACGAGTTCGTGCCAAACATAATAACCATGATGGGCCTTGCTGTAGGCATAGATTACTCGCTCTTTGTGCTCTCACGCTACCGTGAAGAACGAGATAGAGGTCTGGACGAGTTAGACGCAATCACAAGAGCCGGAGCCACTGCCAATAGAGCCGTATTCTTCAGCGGAGGTACGGTTGTGTTGGCCTTGACAGGCATGCTGCTGATACCTGTTAAGGAATTCCAGGCGTTTGGCACAGGTGCTATCCTGGTGGTGTTCGTCGCGGTCAGCGCGTGCCTAACCCTTCTACCCGCAGTCATCGGCATCCTAGGCGATAAAGTCAACAGTGTGCATGTTCCGACAATCCCAGTGACAGTCCTATTCATAGCGGGAATCGCTATTATTCCAAACAGGACCGAGGCAGGAAAAATCATGATGGTAGCAGCCATAGTAATAGGGCTGCTCATTGTAACCGCTCTAATCCATCGCTTCTTCAAAATATCCATCCCTTTGCTCTCTCCCAAGGAATCCAACAAAGACAGCCAGGGCGACGGGTTTTGGGACACAACAACCCGGGTAGTCATGGGCAAACCCATTATTAGCATGCTGGTCGCCGTCGTCATTCTCGGGATGCTCATCGTCCCCTTTTTCGACCTTCAAAAGGGCACAAGCGGTATATCAGTGTTACCGGAAGAAGTACCGGCCAAGCAGGCCTTCGATCTGCTGAATACCAAGTATGGTTTTGGCAGTGACTCCCCGGCCCGTGTTGTCATAGTTGGAGACGTGGGATCACAGCCCATCCAGGAAGCCCTGAGCAAGCTCGAATCCCTCCTTATAGCTGACCAGGGGCTTCAGGCCCCACAGGTAAGGATAGAGCCTGGCGTAGAACTAGCAGTCCTTGACGCGGCCATACCTGACGACCCATTCGCCCAGACTGCCCTCACTACCATCAGACGCATCCGAAGCGAACTCATACCTCAGGCCTTTGCAGGAGTGCCGTCCTCTGACTACACGGCGCTGGTAGGTGGAGCCTCAGCCGAGACTGTGGACTCAGTTAAGATTACCGACGATTACACACCACTGGTATTTGTTGCCGTTTTGGGACTCAGTTTCCTACTCTTGCTCATAGCATTCAGATCCATTGTGATCCCGATAGCCTCAATCCTCATAAACCTGCTTTCAGTTGGGGCTGCCTACGGCCTAGTGGTGCTGGTCTTCCAAAAAGGATTTCTGATAGACGTGTTCGGATTCCAGCAGGTGGACCAGATTGAGTTCTGGTTGCCGCTGTTCATGTTCTCGATCCTGTTCGGGCTATCCATGGACTATCACGTGTTCATGCTCAGCAGAATCAAAGAACATTATGATGAGACAGGAGAACACGCTGAATCGGTGGCATTCGGGATGCGGACAACCTCCCGCATCATCACCGGCGCTGCCCTCATCATGGTAGCTGTGTTCGGCGGCTTCGCACTCGGTGAAATCGCTTTCTTCCAGTCAATGGGTTTTGGACTTGGCGCCGCAGTACTGCTAGATGCAACCGTTGTACGCTCTATGCTGGTCCCATCAGTGCTACGCATACTTGGTAAATCCACCTGGTATTTCCCTACAGTACTGCGGTGGATTCCCAATATCAGCATCGAGAGTATTCCGCTGGATAAAAATCCAAAAGAATAGAGTGAGCGTTACGCTCACTCTATTCCCTCATGTAGCAAGACTTCCGCGTCCTGTTCTTTAATCATGGTTCATACCGTCGCATTACGGGAACAAGGCCGTCGAGAAAACGCAATGGGAAAGCTCGGCGTGAACACTTCAGCCCAAATTAGTAGCATAGGGCTATAAAGAATCGGATTATTGGTGAGTACACACCCTGCCGTTTCAAGTAACAATTGAGATGCTTGAAGACGCGTTACTCAAAGGTCCAAGGAATATAAAGCAGTTCTAAATTTTCAGGGGCCGCCAGATTATTGTCTGACGGCCCCGCTTATTTCTGAGCTCCACGGTTACAATTGCTCAGGTGATACGTTGGAGGACTTGCCTCTCTCCTCTTACGGTAATGGAAGACTACCGCACAGGAAAGGGCGCAACCACCAATTGTTGGGTTACAACATTTCGGAAGCCCGCACTACCAGCGGGGGCCACCGCCACTGCGTCCACCACCGCCACCACCACCACCACCACTGCGTCCACCACCGCCGCCGCCACCGTATCCTCCACCACCGCCGCCGCCACCGTATCCTCCACCACCGGACCCGCGCTCCTGACGAGCTCGCGCCTCGTTGACGGTTAGAGTACGACCGCCCATTTCCTTGCTGTTTATCCCTGAGATCGCAGCATTGGCTTCATCAGCGGTTGGCATTTCCACAAACGCAAATCCACGGGAGCGACCGGTTTCGCGGTCACGTACAACAGAGACTTCCTGCACTTCGCCGTGGGCCTCAAAGGCCTCACGCAATTCCTGTTCGGTTGTCTCGTATCCAAGATTGCCTACGTATATCCTCAATACTATCTCCTATAATTAAACTGCACAACACACACCTGCGTGTTGATCATCCTGGTTAGGGGGATAATAACCCCCCCATCCAAATAAGACTTCTTACCAGCCAGATCGTGCGGCGGGGCGTCTTTGACTAAAGCAATCGCTGCAATAGACTGGCCGATCGCCACGTGGTACGAACGGTACGGTGGTTTCCTTGCCACACTCGGCACACGTTACTGGGTGCGCCTCACGCGGGCCCTGGTCATATCCACCGTTTCGCTCGCTACGCCGCATCTGACGGCAAGAGGCACAGCGCTTTGGCTCGTTTGTAAACCCCTTCATTGCATGAAACGATTGATCGTCCGCACTGAAGGTGAACGGCTGTCCACAGTCCTGACATGTAAGGGTTTTATCTTCGTATTCCATCAGTGATCTCCTTTCTACTATTAGTTGGCTAGAGACTGGTCACCGATACCGAAGATGCTCAAGACGTTCCGGTGGGCGCCAAGGACACCATTCAGGGGCCGAGGAGGGCACAGGGGACGTTATGATGAATCGGGGTTTGGGACTCAAAACACTGCCACCGATGTACAGTATACCACAAGATGTAAACAATCACATCTATAGCAAGCAATCACTCTCTCTCAAACTGGTATCCAAGCGTGTGTGATTAATCTGAAAACCACTATATGGCTCTGGATCCCCAAATGGCAGACCCCAGCCTAATCATGGTTGCGCCTTCTTCAACGGCAACCTCAAAATCCTCTGTCATACCCATTGAGAGTTCAAGAATCGCATCACGATAATGCTCAAGCCGACACACTCCGTCTCGCAGATCCCTGAGCATCCTGAAGTAGGGTCTCACCGCCTCAATATCCTCTAGGTGTGGAGGAACAGCCATAAGTCCCATCAGTTCAAGATTCTCACACGTGGCTACAAACTCAGCCATCTCCGCCACCTGCTCCATAGTCACACCTTCTTTAGTCGACTCAGAGCCTACATTTACCTGAATGTAGATTGCTACGCGCTTATTAAATTCACCAGCAATACTATCAATCCTGGAGGCCAGCCGGACGGTGTCAACCGACTGAATAACGTCGAACAGTGCAACTGCAGGTCTCACCTTGTTGGTCTGAAGATGCCCAATTAGATGGAGGCTGACCAATTCATCAGGCCTCTCTAGCCCCTTGAACTTGGTCTCAGCCTCCTGTATCCAATTCTCACCCACATGACCAATACCCAGAGCAATGGCCTGCAAAATCCTCTCCCTCTCCACTTGTTTGCACGCACCGAGCACAGTCACTAGGCTCGCGTCGCGCCCAGATCGCTGAGCAGCCCTGGCGATTCTTTCGTAAATCCCATCTATACGACCGCGAATATCCTCTTTTGTCATAGTTGCCCACCATCCGTTGCTCGCTTCCACATACCTGACAAAAACTCTACGGTATCAGGAGCAGCTTCCCTGTGGTCAAACGCCCTTCGAGTTGCCGATGTGCCTCAGCGGCGTCACTCAACGAGAACTTGCCGTGGATGCGGAGGTCAAGCTTACCGGACTGGACCCATCCCAGCACATCGCCAGCACGTTGAAGCAACTCCTCCCGCGTAGACGTGTATACACCCAACGACGGACGAGTCAAGAAAAGTGATTTCCTACCAAGCATGGACGGTGAAATGTCAGGTACAGGGCCGCTGGCCTGGCCGTACAGGGCCATGTAGCCACGAGGAGCAAGAGACGCAATGCTCTTGTCGAACGTGGTGAGGCCAACGGCATCGTATACAACCTGGACACCTTCTCCAACTGATATCTTGTCAACCACCTCGGCAAAGTCCTGTTCAACATAGTTGATAACGTGGTCGGCACCGGCAGCGGCCGCCAGTTTCGCCTTCTCATCTGTGGAGACAGTTGCAATCACCCTAGCACCCAGAGATTTTGCCATCTGAGTCAGCAACAGACCGACACCTCCAGCGGCCGCGTGGACAAGGCAGGTGTCTCCTGGCTTCAGGGGATAGGTAGAGTAACAGAGGTAGTGAGCAGTCATACCCTGGAGCATCACGGCCGCGGCCGAATCGGCGTCTAGGCCTTCCGGCAGCTTCACCAAGCGCCACGACGGCACAACCACCTTCTCCGCATACGACGCCCCGGCTCCCGTATAAGCCACTAGGTCGCCAACCTGAACCTCTGTAACGCCTTCTCCGACCTGAGCAACCACACCCGCCCCCTCACCTCCGGGGATCGTGGGAAGAGATGGAGCATTCAGGCCGGACCGGGCATAAACATCCATATAGTTAACACCGGAAGCCTTAATATCCACCAACGCCTGTCCCGGCCCGGGACTGGGGTACGCAACATCGGTATATTTGAGAACCTCCGGACCACCGAACTGTGTAATCTGTATTGCCTTCATTTTATTCCGCCTTTCTCATCTGCATTGCGCGACCGTTAGACCATCATGATTTTTTGGCAGGATATTGTTCCCTCATCACCAACTCCACAACATCCAGAGCCGCGTCTATGTCGGCCTCATCTATGCCATAGTGGGTCACCATCCGCACCTTGGGCCCATAAGGGTGATGCCCCTGTACTCCACGCTCTTCAATGCGACGCAGGAAGCCCAGAGCATCCCCGTCGGCCATTTCAAACATGACAATGTTGGTCTGAACCCTAGCAGGGTCCAGAATGATGCCTGGAATACGGCTCAGCCCTTCCGCCAAACGCCGAGCGTTATGGTGGTCGCCTGCAAGCCGTTCCACCATCTCCTCTAGAGCCACAAGAGCCGCCGCCGCAAGGACACCAACTTGCCGCATTCCTCCTCCAAGGCTGTTGCGAACACGACGCGCCCGCTGAACAAAGTCCTTGGTCCCACAGATGATGGACCCCACAGGACAACCAAGTCCCTTGGAGAAGCAGAACATCAGCGAGTCCACGGATCGCACCAATTCCCTGGGAGGTATTCCCAGGCTCACAGCGGCATTGAACATGCGGGCTCCGTCCAAGTGCACAGCTGCATCCCACTTGTGTGCAATCCCTACAATTTTGTCGGTGTACTCGGGAGTGATGACAACGCCGCTGCACCTGTTATGAGTATTTTCAAGGCACACCAGAGCGGTGTTGGGAAACCTTGACGACAAGGGACGAATGGCCGACTCCACCATATCTGGGTCAAGTGTACCATCCTCAGCATTGGGTAACTGACGGTATGCCACTCCTCCAAAGGCAGATGCACCGCTATACTCGTAGAGGTAGACGTGGGACTGGTCTCCCACAATAATCTCATCTCCACGCTGACAGTGGCTCAACACAGAGGCCAGATTGGCCATGGTGCCACTCGGCACAAAGAGGGCGGCTTCCTTGCCAAGCATCTCGGCCACAACCTCCTGCAAACGGTTCACCGTTGGGTCGTCGCCCCAGCCGTCATCGCCAACCTCGGCGTTGGCCATAGCCTGACGCATAGCTGGTGTAGGATGTGTAACAGTGTCACTGCGCAGGTCAATCTGGCTCATAAGCCTCCTCCTCTAATGAGAGTCATTTTAACAGCATACCTTTCCATGTGCCAGGCAACCCAACGTATCCGTCTGTGTACGACCTGCACGAACTGGCATGGTAAATACCGTAACTGATATACTGCCGGTCATAAGCTGAGACCTGTGCCCTGCACACTGCGTCCGGGAGTATCGACTGCACTTCCCATCAGCGCCCGTACAAAGAGACTTCTCATTCAAAATTGGCCTGGAATCAGGGCCACGGACTTGGATTAAACGTGTGAACAATAAAAGTAAAAGAGAGCGCGCTCTTTATTTAATAGGAATTCCGGCAGGCCACGGCGCAGTGGACGCTGGAACCGCCGCTCTCTGGATAATTGCGCCCGCCATCGCCGCAAGCATGGGGCTCACCTCAACCCAGGTTGGGCTTATATTCACCGTCATCGCTGTCTCCGCAGGAATCTCCCACATCCCGGCCAGTCTGGTTGGAGAGACAAGGTTCCGTGGAGTTTTTCTGCTCAGCACCTTCTGGTGGGTGGCAGTGGCATATCTTGCAGCGTCCCTAGCGCCGGGCTATTTGGCACTCCTAGTCTTCGTTGCAATGGCGTCATCGGGAGCCGCGTCGTGGCACCCAGTTGCCATGGGCACACTGGTAGAACATATGCCGGGACGACGCGGCGTCGCTCTGGCAGTTCACTATGTTGGCGGGTCAATCATGGAGATACTGGCACCAATTGTCGCAGGGCTACTTCTCGCCATTATGGACTGGCGCAGTGTAATTCAAATCACGGTAATACCGGCTCTGATTATGGGGGTGCTCTTCCTACGACTGCACCGCTGGATACGCCCGCCAACAATGGGTTCCGTGTCGCTGAAAGACATGCGGGCCCAGGTCGGATTGGTCTGGAAACCAGCCAGCATGGCAGGCCTGGGTATCCTGGGACTTCACAGCATGGCAATGGTAGGCCTGTGGAGCATGACACCGTTATACCTGATTGAAGAGCGTGGACTCTCATCCGGCATGGCGGGGGTGCTATTCTCCATCATGGTCCTTGCCGGGAGCCTGGGCGCTGTGATCCTTGGCCGTCTGTCTGACAGGCGAGACCGCAAGATTATGACAGTGGCAGTCCTCGTGGTTGGTGCGACCTCGCCGCTTCTAATCCTATGGGCCCCCACCCTACCGGTGCTCATTGCTGCCCTAATGCTGGCTGGACTGGCCATTATGGGCCTGTTACCTACCCTTATCGCGACTGTCCTGAGCATCGTTGGTGGGCGTCAGATGGTAATGATTGGTCTCATCATGGGTACGGGCGAGGTAGTAGGTGCTATGGGAGCATTACTGGCAGGAGCAGCTGGTGAGACAGACCTACGTCTGTCCCTAGTGGTGGTATCTGTCATAGACATCGGCAGCGCACTCCTCGCATCCGTCCACCCATTCACCCCAACCGTAGCAGATAGCACGGCTGACTAAGCCCCGTAACGCCACCGTGTAAAAGGCACATGACTGGCACAATGCCGTGCCTTGCTACATGTTATGGTCTGTGAACTTCTCTTGATCCGGATCCTGCAACCCGGCCTCTTTGAACTCCTGGCTGTATCGTTGGTAGTCCGTCGAGTACTTCTCCATAACCTGTAGATGACGCTCCATGACCGTACGCTTAACCTCAGCAGGGGCCCCCACAACAAGGGAATTCGGTGGGATTTCCACCCGCTCAAGTACCACGGATCCGGAGGCGACTAGTGAGTGGTGACGAATATTGGCGTACCCATTGACCGTAGCTCCGTTACCAATCAGGCAGTGGTCTTCCACGATCGTGGCATGACACATAACGCTATGCCCCACGGTCACGTAATCGCCATAGGTGCAGTCCTCGTCAGCATGGATCACGCTGTTGTCCTGAATGTTGACGAACTTGCCTATCTTTATCTTGTATCGGTTGGCTCTGATAACGGTGCCGGGCCAGATGCTTGAGCCTTCCCCTATCTCCACGTCGCCAACAACATAGGCTGCTTCACTGACAAAGGCAGTTGGATGAATCCTTGGGGTCTTGTCTCCAAAGCTCCGTATCACTGTACCCTCCTTCTTAGTCCGGTACTCATCTTAAGACCTTGGCGAAGTGCCAACGTGCGGCACAATAATAGCCCCGTTCCTTAGAGTTGCTCTTGACCTTTCGATGGCCGTTCCTGGTAGTAATCCGCAATATATCGAAGGTCAGCCGGGCCAATACCGGCCCAGTCGATACTCTGGGCCGTTTGTCTCAGTATACCGACCATCAGAACAACCTCCTGAGTTAACTCACCACTTGCGTTATCGAAAGCAGTTTCAAACCACACCACAGTCACCCTTTGTGCACGGTTGTCTGCAAACAAATCCTCCAGTACGGCCTTGCTGTAACTCTGCAATATCCCCATGCCAGACTCGTTCTGTAGATCAATTCCATCCGACTCTATGCCGACAATTGGGTCTTCAACGGAGTCGCCAAACTGTGTACCCATATACTGAACCTGACCAGCTCCTCCGTACTTGCTCAGGGAAGCATTCACGCTGTTAGCTATCCATTGCTGGTAAGCCTGGTCTTCAAGAACGGTATTAGTCTCGCCAGGATCTCCACTGCCGTCTAATAAGCCCAGCAGGGGTAACAACGTGGAAACAATGAAGGCCAGAACCATGAGCGCTCCGCCGAGCTTCAGAATCGGTATGCCAGACTTCTTCGGCGACGAAGCCTCATCATCGAAACGCCTACCCGCCAAATCCTCTACATCACGTGGGTCAGGAAACTCCCAGTCCTCATACTCATCGCTAGGGTCGGGACGTTTATTCAACATAGTAAGGTTGTTCTACTTAAGCAATGAATGAGGCAATCGCGACTGCCTCATTGCCCTTAATCCAGATGAGAATTCCCGCGTCTAGATTCACTGAATTAGAATCCATATACACGACAAGCTTAGGTGATTTTGGTCGGGGTGGTCGGATTCGAACCGACGACCTCTACGCCCCGAACGTAGCGCGCTACCAACTGCGCTACACCCCGACGTTCCCCATTATACCTCGCCTTCCTCTATAACTTCCACCGCTGAGGGATCAACTTCAGCATTCCTTGCAAGTTCTCATCCATCTAGCATGGAGATATCGGCCCCATACATGTCTTTCAGGACTTGCAGAAAGGCAACCAACCCGGTGCTGTAATGCTGTGCGCGCCGCACCATAACCGAGGTAGGGAGCGACACCAAGTGTCCCTCCTTCAACGGTATGAGGCACAGACTGCCGCGCTCCAACTCATGCCTCACGCTGCTGCGTGGCAGGAACGAAATTCCCATGCCAAGCTCAATCAGGTGCTTGGTCGCCTCGATGCTGTCAAGGGTCATTTCCACCCTTGGCGATATGCCGGCCTCCCTGCACACTTGACCAATGAGCACAAAGTAGGAGGAGTCCCTGTCATATAGGATCAGGGGTTCACGCGCGACCTCGTAAATGCTAGCCTCACCTCTTATAGCAAATGGATGCTGTGGACTAGTGGCCAGACAAATATCTTCATCGTAGAGGTGTATTGTCACCACGTCCGGGTGAGTCAGCATACGCGACATCCCAACCTGCACTTCCTCATCCGCCACCATCTGAAGCACATTTGATGAACGTCCTATGTTTATATGCACCTTGATGCTTGGATAGTCTTGGCGAAACCTCTCCAGAATGGAAGGAAGGGTATATGTGCCTATAGCCCGTGCCGAAGCAATGTGCAGAATGCCGCCGGAAGCATCCCGCGTGGTGTCTATGAGGTCGCGTCCCTGCCGCAGGGCTTCAATCGCACGCTCAGTATATGGACGGAAAGCCTTGCCCATCTCCGTCAGACGCACGCCACGGCCCATACGATGAAACAGAGGAACCCCCAACTCCTGCTCCAATGCATGCACTCTTGCACTCAGAGAGGGCTGCGATAAAAACAGTGTCTCCGCAGCTCGCCGAAAACTCCCCCGCTCCGCAGCCGCCAAAAAGGCTTCCAGTTGTGCCAGTTCCATCAGATTCCCTCCTAAGCATGGGGAGGGCCATTTCCCCTGCTTGTTTCTCAGGCACTATCCATGTACCTTGCTCCGGCCAGTGATAGGTTAAAACTATCACTCCAATAGGAAATACTACTCTTGCATTATATCTCATATTCAGTACACTAGATAACGCACATTCTTGTTGCGCTTTTCGTATTTTCGTATTTACTCCCAAACAAACGTACAGAGATGAATATTAAGGAGGTAGCATATGAATAACCACCAAGACACCGCTCAGCAGGCAAAGGAACTTGAGGAACGCTGGGCTACAGAACCACGCTGGAAAGACGTCAAGCGTGACTATACCGCACAGGATGTTATAAAGCTGCGAGGCAGCGTAATGATTGAGCATACCTTGGCACGGCGGGGTTCAGAGCGCCTGTGGCGCCAACTGAATGAAGAAGGCTACATAAGAACCTTCGGAGCATTGACAGGAGCACAGGCCGTCAACATGGTCAAGGCTGGCCTACAGGCCCTCTATCTGAGTGGCTGGCAAGTTGCTGCCGATGCCAACCTGGCATCTCAGACCTTCCCTGACCAGAGTCTGTACCCGTCAAATAGCGTCCCTGCAGTGGTCAAGAGACTCAACAACGCCCTGATGCGCGCCGATCAGCTCCAGGCACTTGATGGCGACACCGACATAGACTGGTTCGCCCCAATCCTAGCAGACGCGGAAGCCGGCTTCGGAGGAGCCATCCACGCTTTTGAGTTGATGAGAGGCATGATAGAAGCCGGAGCTGCTGGAGTTCACTACGAAGACCAGCTTGCTGCGGCCAAAAAATGTGGGCACATGGGCGGCAAGGTACTGATACCCACCAACATGTTCATCCATACCCTGAATGCGGCAAGGCTCGCAGCGGACGTCCTTGATGTACCAACCATATTGTGCGCTAGAACAGATGCACGAGCTGCCACACTGCTCACCAGCGACATAGACGACAGGGACAAAGAGTTCGTCACCGGTGAACGGACGCCTGAAGGCTACTACGTGATAAGAGACGGATTCGATGCCGCGGTCGCCAGAGGACTATCGTACGCGCCATATGCAGACCTGCTGTGGTGTGAGACCTCCGACCCCGACCTTGACGAAGCAATTGCTTTCGCTGAGGCAATTCACGCCCAGTATCCCGACATGATGCTGGCATACAACTGCTCGCCTTCCTTCAACTGGAAGGGCGCGCTGGATGACAAGACCATAGCCAAGTTCCAGGACGAATTGGGCAAGGCAGGCTACAAATTCCAGTTCATAACACTTGCCGGCTGGCACATGGTCAACCTGAACGCCTTTGAGTTAGCTCATGAGTACCGGACCGAAGGCATGACTGCTTATGTGAAGGTGCAGGAGCAGGAGTTTGCCAGGGAAAAGGATGGCTACACGGCCACCAAGCATCAGGCAGAGGTTGGCGCAGGCTACTACGACGAAGTCCTGCTCAGCGTCAGCCCTGACCTTGCCGCCACCGCTGCCCTGACTGGCTCAACAGAGTCGGCTCAGTTCAGCTAGGCCGGCACATAGAGGGAACTCTCACTGATAAAGCAAAAAGCAGGAGTCAGGCAAGTTGCCTGGCTCCTGCTTTTTTGTTCCTCACAAAAGGAGGCTGCTGTGTCACCGAACATGCATCTCACAAAGGATAAACGCTCTAAAATCGAGACCCTAATACTGGCCTTCGACAACCACGGTTGCGGCCTCGGCCTAGACATACAGGCTCAGACAGCCCTCCTACCATCGTAGATAAGGCAGAAAATACCTAGCTCTCTTATAGAAGATCGTGGTGGTAACGTCTAAAGAAATATCTCACCCTGCCCGCCACACATAAATCATATTGACAACCATATACCCCTTTCCTATACTAGTATCTGCTTTAGCACTCTATGGGCTAGTCTGCTAAATCTTCGCGCTCTAATAACAGCATTCATAAAAGGAGGAAGTAGTGGCACGTACATATCAACCATATGGAGACCGGGTGATAATCAAACCCGCTGATCGAGAAGAGGTATCCGCTGGAGGAATCCTTCTCCCGGACACCGTTCAGGAAAAGCCTCAGGAAGGCAAAGTAGTGGCCGTGGGACCTGGCCGTACCGCCGACGACGGAAAGCGCATAGCAATGGAGTCCAAGGTGGGCGACCTTGTGGTCTATTCCAAGTACGCAGGAAACGAAGTTAAAGAAGAGGGAGAGGATTATCTGATCCTGAGGGAAACCGATATCCTCGCAAAGATATCTTAGTCAAAGTTTGTTGAAGTTGATAAGGAAGGAATAACATGGCAAAACAGATTAATTACTCTGAGGACGCTCGGAAAGCCCTTAAGGCCGGCGCAGACAAGCTGGCCGAGACAGTAAAGGTAACCCTGGGGCCGCGTGGCCGCAGCGTCATCCTAGACAAAGCCTTCGGCGCTCCCCTAGTGTGCAGTGACGGCGTCACAATCGCCAAGGAAATTGTCCTTGAAGACCCGTTCGAGAACATGGGCGCACAGCTCATCAAAGAGGCGTCCAGCAAAACCAATGACGTGGCAGGAGACGGCACAACCACCGCTACGGTGATAGCCCAGGCCATAATCCACGAAGGATTCAAGAACGTCACAGCCGGAGCCGACCCCATGTCCATCAAGCGGGGAATCGATAAGGCCGTGGCGGCAATAACAGTTGAAATAAGGAAGATGGCCCGCCCGGTCGAGGGCAAAGAACAGATTTCCCAGGTGGCGTCCCTTTCTGCCCATGAAGAGGCAATAGGAGAACTGATTGCCGAAGTGATGGAGAAGGTTGGAAAGGACGGAGTCATCACTGTTGAGGAGTCAAGGGGGCTCCAGTACGAAAAGGAGTACGTGGAGGGAATGCAGTTCGATCGCGGCTACATCAGCCCTTACTTCATCACCAACACAGAGCGCATGGAAGCTGTAATAGAAGACCCCTACATTCTCATCACCGACAAGAAGATAACAGCTGTATCGGATATGCTCCCGGCCCTGGAAAACGCCCTTAAGGTGACCAAGAACGTGATCATCATAGCCGAGGACGTGGAGGGAGAGGCACTGGCGACTCTGGTTGTGAACAAGCTGAGAGGTACACTTAGCCCCATTGCCGTCAAGGCACCCGGGTTTGGCGACCGCCGCAAGTCTATGCTAGAAGACATGGCCATCCTCACTGGAGCCAACATCATCAGCGAGGAAACAGGACGCAAGTTCGACTCCGTAACCGTTGAAGACCTTGGGCGGGCCCGCCGTGTGGTAGCCAACAAGGAAGAGACCACCATTGTAGGAGGCGCAGGCTCAGACGACGACATACAATCCCGCATCAACTCAATCAAGAGTCAGATAGAAGAATCCACCTCGGACTACGACCGAGAGAAGCTTCAAGAGCGAATGGCGAAGCTGGCCGGCGGTGTGGCCATAATCAAAGTGGGAGCCGCCACAGAGATTGAGTTGAAAGAGAAGAAGGCCAGGGTGGAAGACGCCCTGTCTGCTACCAGAGCAGCAGTGGAAGAAGGTATTGTACCTGGTGGCGGAGTGGCCATAATACGGGCGCTGGATTCCCTCGATGCCCTTGAGCTCAGTGGAGATGAGGCAACTGGGGTACGCATTTTGCAGAAGGCCCTTGAGGCTCCCATCAGGCTCATCGCTGAAAACTCCGGCTTTGAAGGATCTGTGATCCTTAACAAGGTACGCGAAGGCAAAGGCGACTATGGCTTCGATGCTGACAAGGAAGAGTTCAATAACCTCTTGGAGCACGGTATCATGGACCCGGCTAAGGTGACCAGAGCGGCAGTTGAGAATGGCGCCAGCGTCGCAACCATGATCCTCACCACCGAGTCACTGGTGAGCGATATCCCTGACAAGAACCCAGCCGCACCCGCCATGCCTCCAATGGACTACTAAGAACGACTAAATACACACACACACACACACTTAGAACGCTTCGAAGAAACCTGGCAAAAGAGAAGGGCCACTCCATTAAGGAGTGGCCCTTCTCTTTTCAACACTATCTTATTCTATGGTTATCTCAAGATATTGATTCGCATAAACCACAAGCCCCACACGCGGCTACAAATTACTTCTCGGTGTGCCGTCAGCAGGCAGGGTAAGTGCCTCCCTCTGCCGGCGCCTGCTCGCCTGATACAAAAAGAAAACCACTCCACCCAACATCACAATGCTCAGATAACTTATTGAGCGGTCCAGCAAGGCCACAGAGACAGCCTCGCTTCTAGTTAGGCTGAGGGTCAGAAGACCAATAATACCAGGCTCTACTATTCCCAATCCCCCTGGCGTTATCGGCACTGTGGTCAAGATAGCATTAGCCAGAGTCACAAAAAGGATCAGAGATAAGCTAACCGTCACCGAAAGGTCCAAGGCCTGAATAACAAAAAACAGCCGCCCCACCTCCGTAAACCAGATCAGAAAGCTAATAAAAAGCAGGAGAGGTAGCTGCTCAAAGCTCCCCAGAGCGCCCTGATGGAATCGATCATAAGAACTTCTGAGGCGTGCAGGAAGAAAACGGGCTAGTCGCATACCAAATTGCTTCATGACAAACAGACCTGCCACCGACGCGAGCACCAAAAGGAATGCAATCACCAAGAACAGTATCGTACCGCCAAGGTCGCTGGCTCCATACAAGGCCAGAGCAGCCACCACAAGGAGGATGAATATCATCACAACGTCCAGCACTCGTTCCGCCAGCACCGTACCAATTGTGCGCGAGAAACTGTATCCCGTAGCATCGGTGAACACATACGCCCTGTAAGCGTCTCCCAAACGAAACCAGGTGATGGCATTGGCAAACCATCCAAGGAAGATATATCGGGAGCAAGCCAGGACAGAGGGCACTTCAAGGGGAGAGTCCTCGGCATTGCTTGCGCTCCTCAACATGATCTGCCAACGCATACCCCTGAAAATAAAACCCACGTAGTACGAGGCAAATGCAACACCATAGAGATAGAGATTACTGTCCTTAAGCATATCCCATGTAGCTTCCCAGTCTATATCGAAGCGGGTCACCAGGAAGACAAGAAACATCGCCGCCACAACAAAGGACACTAGGGTAGGGATGGAAAACACCCGCCGCTTCAGAGATATGGGCTGACCTCCGTTAGAAGAGAGCGCGTTCAGAGAAGAAATTACTGTGCCTCCATTGAAATATTCGGGCAGTTCATAGCGGACGCTTGGCTGGAATCCCAGGCCTGCGTGGATAGCTGGATGGTGATTCGGAGTTTTTCGAGAGGACTACAAGCCATCGCTGCTCACCTATTTCCTCCAGGTCCACTGTTTCTATGCTTTCCAACGTCCCTCCCAAAAGGGATATGGCCCTCTCCGCCCTCTTGAGCTCGTCATCTACTCCAAATTTCTTCTGTGCCACTACCCTGCCTCCCGGTTTACAGAGCGGAAGGGTAAGCTCAGCCAGTACGCTCATGTCAGCCACGGCCCGTGACACCACGACATCGAAGTTACCCCTCATACGCGGGTCATGGGCCAGGGATTCTGCGCGTTGAGCACACACTTCTACTCCTTCAAGCCCCAGAGTGTCCGTCATATGATTCAAAAAGGCCGCCTTCTTACCCACAGATTCCACCAACGTCACTCGAAGGCCGGGATACAGAAGCTTCAGAGGCAAACCGGGAAAACCCGCCCCACTACCCACATCCATTAGCGTACCGTTTGCCACCACGTCTTTGGGAATAACCAGCGACACCGTTAGAGAGTCAAGGAAGTGCTTAGCCTGAACCTCGCTGTAGTCCGTTATAGCCGTAAGGTTAGTCCTTCCATTCCAGTCCGTCAGCTCGTTGAAGTACCGCTGAAATAGAGCTATCTGCTCCTCTTCGATATCGAGTCCCAGTCGCTTAATCCCCCTGAGCAGTACCTCCACTAACGTCACACTTCCTTAGTACCCGATGCTATGTGCTGTAAAGCGAAGGCATTATAGCACTCGTGCATATAGAAGTCATAACGTGCAAATGTGCATAGTTGCCAGTCCAGAAACGAAACGCTATGCTTGCACCCACTAAGAGTCGCCGATTCCCACGTGAACTTAATAACCCCTTTGCAATGAAACTCCAAGGAGGTACCAAGCGTGCAGAATATCAGCAGAGCAGCGGCCATCGTCGGTGTGGCAGAGGCTGACGAGATAGGATACCTGGAGAACAGAAAGTCCGACCTTCAGCTCAACGAGGAAGCATGCTACAACGCCATTGAGGACGCCGGCCTTAATAAGAGCGACGTCGATGGGCTCTTCGCCGCTGGCAACACTCTCGGCCTCGCCGAACACATGGGCATACACCCCAAGTTCACAGACAGCACCTCCGTGGGAGGCTCATCCTTTGTCATACACGCAGGGCACGCCCTTGCCGCCATCGCCGCCGGTTACTGTGAGGTCGCCCTCGTTACGCACGGCATGGCGGGCCACTCGCGCAGGTTCTTCGAAGGAAGCCGAGAGAGTGGCGCGGCCAACTCCCCAGGTGCCCAGTTCGAGAGTCCCTACGGCTTTATCGGCGCTCCCATAAACTACTCTATGGCCTGCGCAAGGTATATGCACGAGTTCGGTGAAGACCGCAGTCGTGAGGCGATGGCCGAGGTCGCCATCTCCACCGCGCAAGTGGGCAGGCCTCAACCCCAGAGCACTCATCCACGACCCAAAGGCGGAGATACCGCTGACCATGTCCTTTGATGACTACCACAACTCCCGCTGGATTAGCTGGCCCCTTCACCTGCTAGACTGCTGTGTGGTGACCGACGCGGGGGTGCCTACATCGTCACAACGCCGGAGAGGGCACGTGACCTGAAGAAACCCCCCGTATGGATTCTGGGCGCTTGTGAAGGCCACGACCACGGCATGATTAGCCAGATGCCAAGTCTCACATCCCTCATCGCACGTGAGACAGGCCCAAAGGTCTTCCAAATGGCTGGGGTGACCCATGACGACTTTGACCTAGCCATGATATACGATTCCTTCACATATACCGTCATGCTGACACTAGAGAGCCTGGGGTTCTGCGCCAGAGGCGAAGCAGCCGATTTCCTGCGCGGTCAGCGCACCGCCCCCGGTGGAGACTTCCCCATGAACACCTCTGGTGGCGGCCTATCGTACACTCACCCAGGCGCGTACGGCATTTTCCTAGTCATTGAGGCCGTTCGCCAGCTTCGGGGAGAGTGCGGCGATCGCCAGATACACGACTGCAAGCTGACATTCTGCCACGGCACCGGCGGCTCCCTCTCATCCGGAGGCATTGCGGTTCTGGCCCGCGATTGATTTTCAATAACATTAGTCATAGTACTAAAGCACCCAAGCCAAGTGCTCGCACATATACCTAGACAAGGCTCACCAAGGGCAGAAAACTGTAACGGCCGATTCAGACATACACAATATACAGGATATACAAAATTCAGGAGAGAAAATGGCTCAGCAACAACGCACAGTGGCAAAGACCATCCCTGTACCAACACCGGACACCGATTTCTACTGGTAGAAATGCCTGCAGCACGAACTGTGGGTGCGTAAGTGCAACGACTGCACCCAGGCCTACTTCTATCCCAGGAACATCTGCCCCAACTGCTTCTCACGCAACACGGCCTGGATACAGTGCTCGGGCAAGGGGACATTGCACACCGTTGGCATAGTGGTCAGGCCTCCACATCGCGGCTGGATGGAGGACGTGCCATTTGTGGTCGCAATCGTAGACATGGAAGAAGGATGCCGTATGCCAACGAACCTGGTTCAGGTGACGATGGACTTAGACAACCCTCATGAGCACATAAAGATTGGCATGCCAGTAGAGGTGACTTGGGAGGACAGGACCGATAAGATTAGCCTGCCTATGTTCAAACCAGCTTAGAGGAAGACAATTAACGGTTGAGGAAAAGGGAAGAAATCCGTCTCTGCTAATTTTAGAGCTGTACACTAGGCAAGCTGGATTGACCCATGAGGTACTTATCCACGCTGTGGGCCGCTTGCCGACCTTCCGCAATGGCCCAGACCACCAGTGAAGCTCCCCTTACCGAGTCGCCAGCGGCAAATATGCCGGGTACGCTAGTAGCCCTCTCGGCGTCTGTCTTGATGTTGCCACGACCATCCAACTCCACACCTAGGTCAGCAACCAATCCCTCATGCTCCGCATGTACGAACCCCATTGCCAAAAGCACCAAATCCACTCCTATGGAAAACTCGCTGCCGGGCACTTCCTTCATCACCGGTCGCCCAGACTCGTCGGGCGCTCCCCACTCGACTCGAACAGCGTTGAGTTCCTCAACCTTTCCGTCCTTACCAGAGAAACCCTTGGTGAGGACGTTATAGTCCCGCATACCACCTTCCTCATGGGCTGGCGATATCCGGAGCACCTGTGGCCACTGCGGCCAGGGATTATTAGGCGGCCGTTTATCCGGCGCCTGAGTCAACAACTCCAACTGGTAGACAATCTCCGAGCCTTGGCGATGTGCCGTTCCAAGGCAGTCGGCCCCTGTGTCGCCGCCTCCCAGGATAACAACCCGTTTTCCCTCGGCTGTGATAGCATCCGCAGGGCTAACGTTATGTCCGGCAATGCGGCGATTCTGTTGTGTCAGGTACTCCATCGCCAAGTGAATACCATTAAGCTCACGACCCTGAACGGGAATCTCCCTGGCCTGGGATGCACCTATTGTCAGACACACCGCGTCGAAGTCTTTCTTTAGATCATCAATGGAGATATCTCTCCCCACGCTGACACCTGTCCTAAAGATGACTCCCTCTTCAGCCATAATGTCCACACGCCGCTGTACCACATGCTTCTCCAGCTTGAAGTCAGGAATACCGAGGCGCAACAGACCGCCAATATATTCGTCCCGTTCAAAGAGCGTCACCAAATGACCCGCTCTGTTCAACTGCTGAGACGCAGCCAGGCCAGCCGGACCGGAGCCGATAACAGCCACCCGTTTGCCGGTGCGGCTCGCCGGAGGCTCAGGCTTTATCCACCCTTCCTGGAAACCTCGGTCAACAATTGCCTTCTCCATGTACTCAATGGTAACCGGGTCTTCGTTAATGGAGAGGACACATGCAGGCTCGCATGGCGCTGGGCAGATACGTCCGGTGAATTCAGGAAAGTTGTTTGTGGCATGCAACCTCTCCAACGCCCGTTGCCATTGCCCCAAATATACAAGATGGTTCCACTCTGGAATGAGGTTGCCCAGAGGACAACCGGTGTGACAGAAGGGCACTGCGCAGTTCATACAGCGAGCGCCTTGGTCACGGGCGTCCTGCTCCGACCACTCCAAATAGAACTCTTTGGAGTCCTTGACGCGTTCCTGAGCAGGCCGACGCTCGGGTGGCCGTCTATGGAACTCAAGGAACCCTGTTGGTTTACCCAATTGACACCGATTCCGTAGTGAGCCCAGACTCTTTTCGTTCTTCCAGTACCCTTTTGTAATCGTGCGGCATAACCTTCACAAACCTTGGCAATACATCTTCCCACGTCTCCAGCACCCTGCGGGCGCTTTCGCTCTTGGTATAGTGCAAATGCTCTTCTATTAAGTGACGGAGCACAGTCCTGTCGTCTTCCTCAACAACAGGCTCCAGGCCGACCATATCCACGTTGCACAGACTCGCAAAACTTCCATCTTCGTCAAGGACATATGCTACGCCGCCGCTCATTCCCGCGGCAAAGTTCCGGCCGATGGCACCAAGAACAATCACCGTACCCCCAGTCATGTACTCACAACCGTGGTCTCCCACACCCTCTACCACCACCTGAGCACCGCTGTTGCGTACGGCAAACCTCTCACCGGCCAGTCCTCTTATGAACACTTTGCCGCCTGTGGCACCATACAGGACCACGTTGCCGACTATGGTCGTCTTCTCAGGAACAAATGTCGACCCTTCCAGGGGATAAACAACACTGCGGCCTCCGGACATTCCCTTGCAAAAATGGTCGTTTGCGTCTCCTTCTAGGGTCAAAGAAATACCACCGGCGAGGAATGCTCCATAGCTTTGACCCGCGGAACCCCAGAAGAGGCAGTTGATGGTGTCCTCCGGCAGACCCTCTTCCCCATAACGTTTGGCAACCTCACCGCTGAGCATAGTCCCCACCACACGGTTGGAATTGCGAATGGGGAGTTGAATATCCACCCTTTCTCCGTTCTCCAACGCCGCCTTTGACAACTCAATGAGCTGATGGTCAAGGGCTTGGTCTAGACCGTGGTCCTGAGCCACTTGGCAATATGTGGCAACATTGTCAGACACTTCAGGTAGTTGAAGCATGGGCGTCAGGTCAAGCCCCCTAGCCTTCCAGTGCTCAACGGCGTTGTGTGGTTCCAGTCTGTCCATTCTGCCGACCATCTCGTTGACCGTGCGGAACCCCATCTGGGCCATTATCCGCCGCAGATGCTCCGCAATAAAGAAGAAATAGTTGATGAGGGACTCCGGCTTGCCAGCAAACCTCTTGCGCAACTCCGGATCCTGAGTGGCTATGCCCACTGAGCACGTGTTGAGATGACACTTACGCAGCATTATACATCCCATCGTGATCAGAGGCGCTGTAGAGAAGCCAAACTCCTCGGCTCCCAACAGACACGCAACGGCAACGTCACGGCCTGTCTTTAACTGGCCGTCAGTCTGAACGACTATGCGGCCCCGCAAATCGTTCATTAACAATACCTGATGCGTCTCCGCCAACCCAAGTTCCCAGGGAAGGCCAGCGTGTTTTATGGAAGATTCAGGAGAAGCACCAGTGCCGCCGCTATCGCCGCTTATGAGCACCACGTCCCCGTGGCCCTTGGCAACCCCGGCGGCGATGATACCAACGCCAATCTCCGATACCAGCTTCACGTGTATCCTGGCCTGGGGATTAACGTTCTTCAAGTCGTGAATAAGCTGTGCCAAATCCTCAATGGAGTAAATATCGTGGTGCGGAGGAGGTGAAATCAGCTCTACTCCGGGCGTTGTATGTCTAATCCATCCTATGTACTCGTCAACCTTAAGGCCCGGAAGCTGACCACCCTCGCCTGGTTTGGAACCCTGGGCCATCTTAATCTGCAGATCGGTGGCATTAACAAGATAGTTGGTCGTTACACCAAAGCGCCCTGAGGCCACCTGTTTTACGGCGCTCTTGCGGGAATCGCCATTTGGGTCGGGAATGAATCGGCGATAGTCCTCACCACCTTCGCCCGTGTTGCTCTTGGCACCAATACGGTTGGTTGCAATGGCAAGGGTCTCGTGCGCCTCCCGACTAATTGCACCCAACGATATGGCCCCTGTGGCAAACCGTTTGACGATTTCGGAAGCAGGTTCAACCTCATCTATCAAGAGCGGAGTGTCAGAACTTTTGAAGTCCATCAGTCCACGTAGCGTGGAGAGCTGTCTGTCACGCCTATCTATCGATTCAGCAAATTTCTCATAGGTCTCATAACTGTTATTCCCGGTGGACTGCTGGAGCAGACTGATGGTCTCAGGGTTGTACATATGGTACTCCCCGTCACGTCTCCACTGGTAATACCCACCCTGGTCCAATTCCATATTGGCCCATACCCGTCCATTGGCGTAGCTGGAGGAGTGGCGCCTTCTGGTCTCTTCCTCTATGGTATCAATGCCTATCCCTTGGATGCGAGAAGACGTCCAGGTGAAGTAGCGATCAACCAGTTCCTCGTTAAGGCCAACAGCCTCAAATATCTGGGCACCACGATAGCTCTGAACCGTGGAAATACCCATCTTGGACATAATCTTCAACACGCCCTTACCGACAGCCTTAACAAAGTTCTTCTCCGCGATATAGCCATCAACCTGCCCGCCCAAAACATCCCTGCCCGCAAGGTCATGGAGAATTTCGAATGCCAGATACGGGTTGATTGCTCCCGCACCGTATCCAATGAGCAGGGCAAAATGCATTACCTCACGCGGTTCACCCGACTCCACCACCAGCCCCACCTTGGTCCTTGTGCCCTCACGAATCAGGTGATGATGCACAGCGGCCGTTGCCAGAAGACTGGGAATTGGAGCGTGGCGGGCATCCACCCCACGGTCGGACAGGATGATGATGGTGCTGCCAGCCTCAACTGCGGCAGAGACCTGACGGCAAAGCTTGTCTACAGCCAGTTCCAGGGAACCCTCATATTCCTGTATATCGAACAACGTGGAACAGGTAGATGCCATCATCTTGCCTACAGAGATGTTACGCACTTTCTCAAGCTCGGCGTTGCTAAGAATGGGCTGTTTCAGCTTCAACTGATGACTGTGTTCCGGCGTTTCGCTGAACAGATTCTGCTCAGAGCCTATAAAGGCTTCGAGTGAAGTTACCAATTCCTCCCTTATGGCATCCAGAGGAGGATTGGAGACCTGTGCAAAGAGTTGTTTGAAATAACTGAACAACAACTGTGGTCCTCCAGAAAGCACCGCCAGAGGCGTATCGTTCCCCATAGAACCGATGGCTTCCGTACCGCCAACCGCCATAGGTTCCATCAGAATCTGCAAGTCCTCAATGGTGTAACCAAAGGTTCGCTGCAGTTTGTCGAGAGTTTCCGGTACCAATTTTTTCACATCTTTAGGTTCTGGAAGTTCATCCAGAGTAATCTTGTTATCCGCAAGCCAACGTCCGTATGGCTGCCGCCTAGAGAGATCAGCCTTAAGCTCCTGGTCATCTATGATACGGGCCTCGTTGGTATCTAGCAGAAACATACGACCGGGATGTATCCGCTCCTTAATTCTTATCTCTTCAGGAGGAATGTCCAAGACTCCCACTTCCGAGGCCATCACCAACAGGTCACTCTTGGTCACCACGTATCGAAACGGCCTCAACCCATTGCGGTCCAAAACCACGCCTATGCGAGTGCCATCTGTGGCCGCAATGAGGGCAGGACCGTCCCACGGTTCCATCATTGAGGAGTGGTATTCGTAAAAATCACGTTTGTCCTGAGATACCTCTACCTGTTCGCCTGTGGCCTCCGGAATCATCATCATCAAGGCGTGTGGTAGAGAACGGCCTGTGGCCAGCAATAACTCCAAAGTATTGTCAAAAGCCGCCGTATCGCTGGCTCCCGGGGTGATAATTGGAAACAGCTTCTCCATGTCATCGCCAAACTGATCGGAGGAAAACATGGCCTGTCGAGCAGTCATCCAGTTTATGTTGCCACGCACCGTATTAATTTCACCGTTGTGACACACAAGCCGGTATGGATGCGCCAGTTTCCAAGAACCCAGTGTGTTGGTGCTAAACCTGGCATGTACCATGGCAAAGGCGCTGGACATGGCAGGGTCAGATAGATCAGGGTAGAAGCCCTTGATTTGAGTCCCAAGCAGCAGCCCCTTATAGACCACGCGATTGCAGGACAGGCTGGCAATGTAGAAATGTTCGCCTAGATCATCGTTCCTCTGCCCAAGAGCACGCTCAATTACCTTCCTGATAACGTAAAGCTTCCGCTCAAAATGGGCCTCGTCATGCACCTGTGAACCTCTGGCTATGAAGACCTGGCGGATGGATGGCTGTGAATCCCTGGCAATGTACCCGATCTCAGCATTGTTACCTGGGACATCACGCCAACCCAGGAAGCCTTGTCCTTCATCTTCTATCACCTGCTGTACCAGAGCCTCGCAGGTCTGCCGCTGGCCTAGGTCGGATGGGAGGAAGACCATACCGACTCCATACTCGCCCTGCCCTGGAAGGTTGATGCCAATGTCAGCACACTGCTGTTTGAGGAACTGATGTGGAATCTGGATCAGTATTCCTGCCCCGTCCCCAGTCAGAGGATCACAACCGCATGCTCCTCTATGGGACAGATTGACCAGGATTTCCATCCCCTTTTCCAGGATATCATGCGATTTCTTGCCGCTTATATTGGCAACAAGACCGACACCACAGGCATCACGCTCATACCTGGGGTCATATAAACCATGCTTACACTGTGACAACGGTAGCTTCTCCACTGAGTAAACTCCTAATACCTACAGAATTGGTAGGTATCTCTTAAGTTCGTAGTTGGTAACCTGGGCCTTGTACTGGTTCCACTCAATTTTCTTGTTCTGTATGAAGCTGTTGAAGACATGCTCGCCAAGAGCTTCACGTACTAGATCGCTTTTCTCTGCCATGAGAATCGCCTCCCAAAGGCTTCCGGGCAGGGTTTCTATACCCCTGCGCGCTCGCTCCTGGTCCGTCATCCCGTAGACATTGTCTTCTACAGGATCTGGAACGGGCATTTCTTTTTCTACTCCATCGAGTCCAGCGGCCAGCATTACCGCAAAGGCCAAATACGGGTTACAGGCCGGGTCTGGCGCACGATACTCTATGCGCACTGATTCCTCACGTCCCTTATAAGCGGGCACTCGAATAAGATCGGAGCGGTTTACGCTTGCCCATGATATATATACTGGGGCTTCGTAACCGGCAATGAGCCGCTTGTAGGAGTTGACCCATTGATTGGTCACAGCTGTTATTACCGGAGCATGATGCATAAGGCCAGCAACGAATGACCTAGCCACTGGAGACAGGTGCTGCGGGTTATCGGCATCGAAAAAGGCGTTGGTTGCTCCCTTGAAAAGGGACTGATGAACATGCATGCCGCTACCGTTTACGTCGGCAATAGGCTTTGGCATGAAGGTAGCATATAGACCGTTACGTATTGCAACCTCTTTGATCACGAGGCGTTGTGTCATCACGCTATCGGCCATGGTCAGAGCGTCAGAGTAGCGTAGGTCTATCTCGTGCTGGCTTGTAGCAGCCTCATGATGACTGAGTTCCACGGCTATTCCCATCTCCTCCAGCGTCAACACTGTCTCCCGTCTCAGCTCTGTGGCCAGGTCCAATGGGGTTTGCTCAAAATAACCTCCATGGTCAAGCACGTCCGTCCCATCAGAACTCTTGAAGTAGAAGTACTCCAGTTCAGGCCCTACGTAATATGTGTAACCCAGGCTTGTGGCCCGCTCCAGGTTCCGCTTCAGCACATAACGCGGGTCGCCCTCAAAGGGCTGGAACTCAGGAGTGAGGATGTCACAGAACATTCTGGCCACGGCGTTCTGCTTCGGACGCCAGGGAAGTATGCGGAATGTGGTCGGGTCTGGCATAGCCACCATGTCGCTCTCGTCTATGCGCGCAAACCCCTCAATGGAGGAACCGTCGAAACCAACACCCTGGTCCATAGCCTCTTCCAATTCCTGGGCAGTGATAGCAAATCCTTTTAGCGCGCCCAGAATATCAGTAAACCACAGGCGGATGAACTTGACGTCGTTCTCCCGCACCATGCTCAACACGTACTCTTTAGCTTCGCTGCTGCCTGTAACCATTTTATATACCTTGTGGACGTGGTGGTTTTGAAGTGTGAAATATAGAAGATTGTGAAGTTTGTGTCAATCTTTAGCTATGGGCTTAATTGTACTTTTCAACCTTACCCTTGTAAAGGTATTTCTGAACTGTAAGTAAATGGTCGTTCACAATGCAATATTATGCATAATCTACCCGAAATCATACTTAAACTGTTGCCTCTACCCCAAATGCAAGGATAGTTCTGCTTGATGCGGTTCCAAACATCACTCAATAATATGTGATGTCCAGGGTCTGTCATAGTCACGTTTATGGTTAACAATGCGTCGGTAATAGCCTATATACCAGCCACCTTTATAGTAGCCCTGGCCTTGTAGTAACGGTTGATGTTGAGCAGCAGAGCCGTGATGCCATCCACGTAGCGGGAATTCTCCAGACCGCCTCCGTCAATCGCCCTCAGAGAAGGAATATGTTCCGCCAAGCCCATGACCAGCGTCTTGGCCTCATCATCGTCACCGCAGGTCACCACATCCCCTTCAACAGACGTGGCAATGTCCAGCAGATTATGGGCGCTTATGGTCTGAAAGGCAGCCACAATCCTAGAGCCTGGCAGAAGAACCTGCGCTTGGAGAGCCGCCGAACCCTCATCCACCACCGCCATATCAAACCGCCCCCCGGAATAGGTCACAGGAACCACCGTATCCACTACCACCTTACCCTCAAGCTGTCCCTTCAGAGATTCCAATAGGGGACGTTGCGCAGGAAATGGCACAACCACAAAGATCACGTCCGCAATACTGGCCGCCTCTTCATTGAGACCGCCACGAACATCCGATAGGTGTCCAATGGCCTTCAATTTTAGGGCAACCTCCGCGGCTCTGACCGCGTCACGAGAGCCGATGAATACCTTCTCTCCGGCCAAACCCAACCTTAAAGCCAGCCCTCTTCCCTCTGGCCCCGTGCCGCCCAAGAAACCGATCATTCGTTGCATTCCCCAATATGGTAGATTTGAGTGAAACTATATCATCCAGCAATTGATCGGACAAACCCGCGAGCAGTTGTTTGGTCTCGTTCACTGATATATGCTTGCATGAATATACCTCAGCCATACTGGAAATTGAGGCCATCACATACATGGAGACCTCGTGAGCATCTACACCAACCTGATACGACCCCTGCTATTTACGTTACCGCCGGAGAGGGCGCAGAAACTCGCCGAGGTAGCCTTGAGGGTAAACCCTATATGGAAGTCCTTGAGCCCCTTCTTCCAGATTAATGACGAGAGGTTGCACACCGACATGGGCGGCATTCCTCTCACAAACCCAATCGGCCTAGCCGGCGGGTACGACAAGGACTGCCGCCTGCTCGACTCGCTTTCAACCCTGGGATTCGGATACATAGTGGCAGGCACTGTGGTAGCCGAGCCACGCTACGGAAACCCCAAGCCCAGAATCGCACGAAATCCGTCAGAGCACGCCCTGGTGAACTCCCTGGGATTCCCCAGTCACGGCCTAGAGGCCGCGACCGATAGGCTCAGACACAGCTCCAGCCGGAACGTGCCTCTAGTAACCAGCATCTCCGGCCTTTCCATAGAGGCATTTGCACAGTGCTATCAGACGATTCAACCACTGGCATCCGGAGTGGAACTGAACATAAGCTCACCGAATACGGAGGGCATAAGGATATTCCAAGAACCTCAGCAGCTTGAAGACCTGCTCTCCGCCCTCAAACCACTGAAAGAGAAGCCGCTGTTTCTGAAGCTCCCGCCCTACTTCGATGATGACCAGATGGCCCGCACAATGGAACTCGTGGACATATGTCTTAAGTACGGCGTCAATGGGGTCACCGCGGTGAACACGCGTCCAGTCGAAGACGACCGGCTTGCCGTTGGCAGGGGAGGTCTGAGCGGAAAGCCTCTATATACTCACATGCTGCGAATCGTCGCTGAGATACGTAGCCATGCAGGAGACCGGCTAATCATAAACGCATGCGGCGGCATCTCCTCCGGTGAGGATGCCCTCAGCGCCCTGCAAGCCGGGGCCGACACAGTCCAACTGTACACAGGCTTCATATATCAGGGGCCAGGGCTGATGAAGCAAATCAACCGCCACTTACTCCGCTTCATAAAGAATGAGGGACTTCTTTCTTTAAATCAAATCCCTAGGAAACAAGAAAACTAGCAAACTGAAAATGGGGTGTGAAGAGGGGCGAAGCCCCTTTGCAGGGAAACTGAGGACCTCCCTCAGAATGTGGGTGCAGGACACGTGCTAGTAGCCCCTCATATCTCTTAATCTGCTGATGCGTTTCTGCATGGGAGAATGTGTAGAGAACATTGTGGCAGAGAAGCCGCTCAGGGGATTTACTACGAACAGATGAGATCCAGCCTCGTTTACCTTCATGTGTTTACTATGCACTTCCGCATCCAACTTCTCTAGGGCATCGGCCTGAGCCCAGGGATTCCTGCAGTTCTTGGCCCGGTGGAATCGGCCTGATACTCCATGGCCCGTGAGATGGCCGATCTTACCAGGATTGCCACTACCAGAAGACCTACCATTGCCCCATTGTCCCCGCTCCTTCTACCTCCGCCGAGACCGCCGAAGATCATCGCTAGAAATGTGATAGCCCCGGCCATTGCCGCGGCCACCGTCATTATAAGTGTGTCCCTGTTGCCGACGGGTGCCATCTCATGAGCCAGCACCGCAGATAGCTCGTCCCGGCTCAAAACGCGCATGATACCAGTTGTCGCAGCAACGGCAGTATGGCTGGGGTTCCTACCTGTGGCGAAGGCATTTGAGGAGTCGTTCAAGATCACATAGACCTTCGGCTTGGGAAGATTGCTCAGCCTTGCCTGCTCCTCCACAATGAAATGCATCTGGGGCCTCTTCAACGGAGCCCCCCTTGACACATGCCATCCTCAGGGCAAGCTTATCAATGTACCAGTAGGCAAAGAATTCATCCCCAAAGAGAAAAACAAAGCAAGGATCATTCCTCCGGTGCCGCCCATGAAGTACCCTGCTAACACCAGAAGCACTGAAAGCACAATTATTAGAAAACCTGTTTCCAGGGTGTTCATTTGGTCGTAACTTGCCGGAGTCAGTCACTACCCACGCACATAACGATCGTTAACAAGCAATTGTATCATTTCGGCTGGCAAAACGATGCAAAATGAAGTGCCCGTAGCCAGAATATCCCAGGCTGGAACAAGCAGAACCATTAATGAGGATAGATGACCCTGACGAACTCCACTGTGTCCCAGACTATGTTTGCAAACTCCGTGCCCTTGGGTACTTCAAAGAAGAGCCACCCGCTCATCTCAAAGCCTTTATTGAGCTTTAACGTGCCCCATATGTGTGACGAGTAGGGATTGCCCTCGGGTGCATCTTCCTTCGTTTCCACCTCTATCGTATCCGGTTCCAGTGGCTTGAACTCTACCCCGTCCTTAGAGTTCAGTGTGATGACGGTTTCATCCACGGATAGGATTATCTGGGTCGACGTCAGGTTAACGGCCCTGGCCCTTAACGCCGCAATCTTATTCCCCTCTCCCTGGGCAGCGATTACGTAGTTCTGTTCCTTAATGGAGTAGATGACCTCATCCACCAATTTTGGCTCGTGCGCTCCTATGTGGAGAATCTCCCCTTTACCTCCATACTCTTTGTCCTGGCTTCGGATGCACCCAGTCGCGATCCCCACTGCTAGTATCAGCACAAGAGCAAAATATCCTATGGGAATATTGATCTTCATAATATTGTTTAGGAGGAAATGTGAGACAGACTAGACATAGACCTCAGCCTGCCTACCAAATCAGGCAATACCTTGACCACGTAGTCCACATCTTCTTCAGTATTGTCTCTGCCCAAGGTCAAACGAAGACTCCCGTGGGACAGATCAGCAGACATTCCCAGAGCCAGAAGCACATGTGATGGCTCCAATGAACCAGAAGTGCAGGCGCTACCGCTCGAAGCCGCTACCCCGGCAAAATCAAGGCCCAGAAGAATCGGCTCCCCTTCAACTCCTTCAAAGCAAAAGTTCACGTTGTTGGGAAGACGGAGCGATGGGTGGCCGTTGAGGCGTACCCCCTCAATACGCTCTTGAATACCATTGATTAGCCTGTCCCTTAAAGCAGTGCAATGCCCGCTGGTCGACACCCTCTCTTCGTCGGCAAGCTTAAGAGCCACAGCAGTACCTATAATCCCGGGCATATTCTCGGTGCCGGCGCGCCTCTGTCTCTCCTGCGCGCCACCCAATTGTTGAGGCGTAAATGGTGTTCCACGCCTCACATATAGGATACCAGCACCCTTCGGCCCGTGAAACTTGTGGGCGGACAGGCTGAGCATATCCACGCCAAGAACATTCACATCCAAATCCAGGTATCCGGCCGCCTGTACGGCGTCCGTGTGAAATACAATGGTCTGGTGTTTGTCCTTGGACACCTCTTTTACCATTCGAGTTATCTCGGCAACCGGTTGTATGGTGCCTATCTCGTTATTGGCAAGCATTACGCTTATGAGGACGGTCTTATCGGTAATGGCCCCAATCACGGCCTCAGGGTCAACCAGTCCATTCTTATCGGTTGGCAGATAAGTTATCTCGAAGCCGAAATCCTCCAGAAAATCGCACGTGTGAAGAATCGCATGATGCTCAATGCTAGTGGTAATAATGTGGTTTCCACTACCCCTCTGGGCAAACGCGGCCCCCTTTAGCGCGGAGTTATCCGACTCACTTCCTCCACTGGTGAAAATCACCTCGCTTGGCCTGCATCCCAGCACCCCGGACACCAACTCCCTAGACTCATCTAACCCTTTGCGGGATTCCTGAGCTAGAGCATATAGACTAGAGGCATTCCCAAATTTCTCGGAGAAATAAGGAATCATAGCCTCCACAACCTCCGTGCGGACTGGTGTAGTGGCTGCGTGATCCATATATATCATCTTGGATTCTCCTGCATTAGAACACTCTCTAAATGTATGTGACATTGCAAGTAAGCTAGATACCTTATCAGAACGGGACTTACCTGCCTGACACAACAGCCATTGTAACACTCCCGACTTCATCAATAAAGTAGTTGCTACTCTGTGACAGTTCAGCATAACCCCCATCAACCAGCTGAATCAACGGGAGTTCTCATCAATTCAAGCAAATGTTCACGTGTTACGACTCCTAATCACATCTCCGTCATCCTTAGCTTCGATATCCACCACGGCCACCACACCCAATATCTCTTCTTCCAGAATCTCCATGACACTGATGGAATCCTCTTCAGTAGATATATGTGCTACATCACCCAACGGCACCATCACGTCCTCGGCCATGGTGCTTGCCATGGCTCGCTTGGACACCTTTTTCAACACAGCAAGATTGATGAAACCTTCAATACGACGATCCTCAGTGATGACACAGCAGAATCGGTCGTTGGGCAGCAGTCCGCTATCAATCAAGTCACTTACAAGAATCCCACGGGAAACCTCATTGTAATCGGTACTCATTAGGTCCACGACAAGCATACCTTGTACCCTTTGGAGCTGCTGGAACTGCCTGAAGTTGGCGGAGGCCGCCTGCCTTAGGAACAATCCGATAAAGCCCATCCACATTCCCCGAAGCATGTCATGCTGCCATATTATATAGATGCACACCCCAATCGCCGCAAAAGCTATGGCGGTCACCTGTCCGCCGATAGTCGCTATCCGGGTGGCTCTGGCGTAGTTGCCAGATACGGCCCACACGAAGGCCCTAAATACACGCCCACCATCCAATGGAAAGCCAGGAATCAGATTAAAGATCCCCACGGCCATGTTCATTAGGAACAACCAACTCATCATTACGGCAATGTGAATGCTGAGAGGTTCCAGCGCAAAACTCAGACCCAGAAACAGAATCCCCAAGAATATGCTACATAGAGGCCCGACCAGTGCTATCAAAATTCTATTCGCGGACTGGACGCTTCCCTGGATATATGAGCCATTCCCCCAAAAATAAACAGCGTTATACCTTTTACGGAGATACCATATCTCAGGGCAACCAGACTGTGGCTCATCTCATGTGCAACTACGGAGGCAAAGAGCAATGTGCTTGATGCCAGTGCCACACCCCATCGCTCCGTCAATGACCAGAATGGGCGCAACTCACCGAGAAATACCGCCAGAGAAGATGTGACTAGAAAAAGGACAAGGAACCAGCTATAGTGAAGCGATAGCGGAACCCCAAGAATCCTTCCCAGCTTAATCGAACCCTTCATAACCCGCCCACATCCAATACCATCAGCCGCTTCGTCCGTTCAGCGCTTCTCCGTTGCATAGCCCATTACCTTGTAAGCCAGCTTCGCCGCCACAAAGGCGCACGAAGGAGAACCGGCGCCGGGACAAAGTTCCACGACATCGAACCCCACGATGGTCCGTTCCCTGGATACGGCCCTGAGTAAACTGACAACAGCCTCCCACCCGGGCCCTCCGGGTTCAGGAGTACCCACAGCCGACATGAGGCCAGGATCAAAAACGTCCAGGTCTATACTCACGTAGACCCGCCCTGAAAGCCCTTTAAGCACCTCATCCACGTCCCAGGAAATGTTTGTGTCACTGTCGTCGTGGAAGTACACCTTCAGGCCCTCCTGATTTTCTTCAATGAAACTCATCTCTTCCTGGCTGATGCTACGTATCCCAACTTCCACGACAGGACACATCTCCAATATCCTTCTGGCAGTACAGGCATGGCTAAAACCACTGCCCATGTACTCATTTCTAAGGTCGCCGTGGGCGTCCAGATACAGGACTGACAGGTCTGAGTAGACTTCATGAAGGGCTTGTACAACGCCGACCGATACGGAATGTTCACCGCCCAAAACGGCCAGAAGCTTTCCATCCCTTGCAAAGGGCTCCACCGTAGCCCTAACCCGCTCGGTCATGTCTTCCGGGCTGCCTATATGTGGTTCTATCTCCGGCAGGGTATACACCCCTACCTGGTATATCTCTCGCCTGAGTTCAATATCGTAGTCTTCCAGATGGCGAGAGGCTTCAATAATGGCTCTCGGCCCTTCCCTGGTACCCCCTCTAAAGGAGGTGGTGGAGTCGTATGGTACCGGCACAACAACCACACGACAATCTTGCAGACTGGTCTCATCGGGGCCAACAGCAGCAAAGCTCCAAGGCACAGAGTGAGGCAAGGATGAGGATTGTCCAGTGCTCATCAGTTCACTCCGCTGAGCACACCTCTCGCCTGCCCTCGAGTGACAGCAGCACCGGACTTAGGGCTTGAGTAGTCCAGCCCTCGACCTATCACCCAGTGCTTCACCTGATCCAGCGAGAAAGTCTCCCTTATCTGAGTTAAAGCTTGCTTGTGATCGAAATCCTTACAGGAAAAAACGTCTATATTCACATAAGCCCTCTCAGGGAATGTGTGAATGCTTATGTGGCTTTCCGCTATAAGCACAAAACCAGATACCCCCCAGTCCTCCTCTTTTGGACCGTGGTATGTGGTAACATGGGGCTCGCTAATTTTATTCATTCCTATTTCAGATGGAAACATATCGAGGAAACGATAGACGAATCCCTGATCCTTCATTTTCTCTCCGTCTCCCCTAAATCCATCTATTAGCAAATGCATCTATACGACCTCCGGTAAATCCTCTTCCAACAACTCTCCTGATCGTGCATCCCACGTAACAAGGAGAATCCAAAACTCAGACAGGATAGCATCTATCCCATAAGCTACACAACTGCAGGCTAAAAGGCATTGACATGGGATTCCAGGCAGTTATAATAACCCTGGGTTTGTGTGGAAGTGTGGAAGTGTGGATGGCAGTACCTTAACAACTGAATAGCGGAAGGAAGGTTCTTATTTATAGCGAGTTTGATCCTGGCTCAGGACGAACGCTGGCGGCGCGCCTAATGCATGCAAGTTGAACGGTTCCCACGATCTTCGGATTTTGGGGATAGTAGCAGACGGCTGAGTAACGCGTAAGGGACCTAACCCTGGGAGGGGGATAACCCACCGAAAGGTGAGCTAATACCCCGTACGTTGGCTCTCTGCATGGAGGGTCAGGAAAGCCCCGGTGTAAATCGGGGTGCCCGGGGAGGGCCTTGCGTCCTATCAGGTAGTTGGAGTGGTAACGGCACACCAAGCCTAAGACGGGTAACCGATGTGAGAGCATGAACGGTCAGAGGGGGACTGAGACACGGCCC
>Ga0114993_10000897_pt1 | contig 34447 bp, 35 predicted proteins | sample ArcticOcean_MG_C_FD_87042 | JGI IMG/M metagenome (GOLD analysis project Ga0114993, IMG submission 87042) | Marine microbial communities from western Arctic Ocean - ArcticOcean_MG_CB2_150 | ecosystem: Environmental > Aquatic > Marine > Oceanic | place: Arctic Ocean: Canada Basin | collected...
GCCTGTTCGCCCAGCCCAATGTACTTGATGGGCAAACCCAGCTCCCGCTGGATCGCCACCACCATTCCGCCCTTGCTCGTGCCGTCGAGCTTGGTGATAACCAGCCCCGTCACCGCCACGGCCTTGTGAAATTCACGCGCTTGGTTGAGCGCGTTCATCCCCGTGCAGGCGTCGAGCACCAGCAACACCTCGTGCGGCGCGCCTTCAAGTTTTTTGCCAACCACGCGATGCAGCTTCTCGAGTTCCTGCATTAGGTTGCTCTTGGTGTGCAGCCGTCCGGCGGTGTCGATGAAAAGATACTGCGCCTCCCGCGACTGCGCGGCGGAAATGGCATCGTGCGCCACCGCGGCGGGATCCGCGCCGTAGCTGCCACTGATCACCGGAACCTCGAGCCGCTCGCCCCATACATTTAACTGATCCATCGCGGCCGCGCGAAAAGTATCGCACGCGGCCAACACCGCGCTGCCGCCATCCTGCTGAATGCTGTGCGCGAGCTTGGCACAAGTAGTCGTCTTCCCGGTTCCGTTAACCCCAACGACGGACACAACCGTCAACCCGCCATTGCGTTTAAGCGACTCGCCCCCACCCAGCGACCTTTCAATCTCCCGCCGCGCAATGACCAGCACGTCAAGACCCTCCCTGCCCTGTTTTTCATACGCCTCGCGGACGGCCTCGATGATGCGCGCGGTCATTTCCATGCCGAGGTCAGCGCCAATGAGCGTGGCCTCGAGTTCCTCCAGCGCGTCGGCATCGAGCTTAGGCGAGCGCGTGACAATGCGCTTGATCTCGTGCGACAGCTTCTCTTTCGTGCGTGCGAGGCCGGCCTTGAATTTGTCCAGCAGCCCCATTTTTAAGCAGTCACGCCAGTCGCGGCAGTTTTTAGTCGCTCCACAAATTCGTATGGCAACCTCACGCTTCCCAGCAACGGACGCCCCTTGTTTTCGCCGTGACAATCACTGCCGCCAGTCACCAGCAAATTATGCTGCTCGGAGATCATCAGGTAATGCTCCGTCGCCGCCGTCGAGTGGCGCGTGTAAAAACACTCCAGCCCGTCCATGCCCGCGGCAACCAAGTCCGGGATGACCTCGTCCATGTGATTGATCCCCGGATGAGCCATCGCGGCCACGCCACCCGCCTCGTGAATCAACGCAATCGCCTCGGCGGCGGACAGCTTAGCCTTGGGCGCCCACCCGGGCTTTCCCTTTTTAAGGTAGCGCTGGAAAGCCTCGTCAAGATTGCGGCAGTGCCCCTCCTGCACCAGCACGCGGCCCACGTGCGGCCGGCCGGGCGCATCGCAGTTGGCCAGTTCCATCACGCTCTCGACCTTGAGCGGAATGCCGAGTCCGTTGAGGCGCACGACTATTTCGTGGACGCGATTCCGACGCACTTTCTGATATTTGCGAAGCGTACTCAGTAACGGTTCAAATCCAGTGTCAAAGCAGTAGCCCAGCAAATGAAGCTCGCGCCCGTCCTGCTCCACGGTGAATTCGCAGCCCACGACAAACTCCAGCCCCTCCGTGGCACACGCGGCTTTCATCCGCTCGCAGCCGTCGATCGTGTCGTGATCCGTCAGCGCAATCGCGGAGAGGCCTTTTGCCTTGGCGCGCGAGGCGATTTCCTCCGGCGAAAATGTGCCGTCGGAAAAATGCGTGTGCAGATGGAGATCAGCGAACATGTCAGGCGGTCGCGGTGCGCGCGGGCCGCTCCAGATCGGCGCAAATTTTATCGAGAATGCCGTTCACAAACCGGCCGCTTTCCTCGGTGGAAAATTTCTTGGCGATGTCGACAGCCTCGTTGATGGAAACCACCGGCGGGATGTCCTCGCGATGCAGCATCTCATGGGCGGCGAGGCGCAGGATGTTCCGGTCGACCACGGCCATGCGGTGGAGATCCCAATTCTCCGCGTGGCTGATGATCAAGGCGTCGAGGGCGTCGCGATGTTCCAACACGCCGCGAATGAGCGGATCAGCGAACTCAGCCGTGGCGACCTCATCAATCGTGGGCGGCGGCAGTTCAACCGGTTCGCCCCACGTTGTCTTGCCATCAGCCGCGGCAAGGGCGGCGGTGCGTTGCGTGTCCCAAAAATAGCCCAGCGCCTCCGCCACATCCTCCGGCGGATTGACATCGTGCTGAAACAAAAACTGAACCACGCGCTCACGCGCGACACGTCGGATTCCCATACGACAAGAATGCGGCAAGACGATGGGCGGCGGAAGGAAAATTTTTGCGGAGAATTAAAGCGTTAATAACTCGGCACGCTGGAATCGATCTCGTCGCTCCACGCGTTGATGCCGCCGGCGACGCTCTTGGCGTACTTGAAACCCTGCTGCTTCAGAAACTCCACCGCCTTCATCGAGCGCCCGCCCATCTTGCAGTGGATGTACAAATGCTCGTTGGGATCCAGCTCGGTGAAGCGCTGCGGCAATTCGCCCAGCGGAATGATCGGCACACCATCGATCGTCGCAATCTCGCGCTCATCGTGTTCGCGGACATCAAGTACCTTTATGCCCTTCCCGGGGTCATCGAGCGCCGCCTTCATTTCCTGCACCGTAACCTCGTCGGGATGAAGCCCGGCGTCCTCCGGCTCATCTTGGATGCCGCAAAACATTTGGTAATCAATCAGCTCCGTCACCGTTGGGTTGTCGCCGCACACGGGGCACTTGGGATCACGACGCAATTTCAGCTCGCGAAACTTCATGTCCATCGCGTTGTACAACAGCAGTCGGCCCACCAGCGAACTGCCCTTTCCCAGAGCCAGTTTTAAAATCTCCGTGGCTTGGATACAGCCGATGATTCCCGGCAGCACCCCCAGCACCCCTCCCTCTGCGCAGCTTGGCACCATTCCCGGCGGCGGCGGCTCGGGATACAAACAGCGGTAGCACGGCCCGCCCAATGTGGGCGCGAACACGCTTGCCTGCCCCTCGAATCGGAAAATCGAGCCGTACACATTCGGCTTCTTTAAAATCACACAGGCGTCATTGGTGAGATAGCGCGTGGGAAAATTATCCGTGCCATCGACGACAATGTCATACGGCTCAATGATTTCCATCGCGTTCGCACTGGTGATCATTGTCTCGTGCACTATAATCTCCACCTCGGGGTTGATGCTGTTGAGAGTCTCCTTGCCAGACTGCACCTTCGGACGGCCGACATCATTCGTGCCATGAATAATCTGCCGCTGCAGATTTGAGAAATCGACCATGTCAAAATCCACAATGCCAATCCGACCAATGCCCGCCGCCGCGAGATACATCGCGATGGGCGAACCCAAGCCGCCGGTGCCAATGCACAGCACGCTGGTGTCCTTGATGGCCTTCTGGCCGGCCATGCCCACCTCGGGCAAAATCAGGTGGCGCGAGTAGCGCTGGATTTCCTCGTTGCTCAGTTGTATACTCATGTGGATAAAACAATCGACAGCGTCGTGTCGCTGCGGAATAAATCAGCCCGCCAAAAGTGAGAGCCAAAGTCAATCCGAAAACAGCCGCCACGCGACTGCGCCGCGCCAGCCGCCTGCGCCCAAGACTGGCCATCGTCCTCGGCAGCGGCTTCAATTGCGTGACGAACGCGATGGCGGCTGTTGCAACCGTGCCATACGCAAAACTCGCCGGATTCCCCAAGTCTACTGTCGCCGGACATCGCGGCGAGGCGCTCATCGGCAAACTAGGCGACACGCCCGTGATTCTGTTAAACGGCCGCGCCCACTACTACGAAGGCCATTCAATGGAGGAAGTCACTTTCCCCATCCGCGCGCTCGCCGAATACGGCGTGGACTCCATCCTGCTCACCAACGCCGCCGGGGGCATCAACCGAAAATTCCGCGTCGGCGACTTTATGCTGTTTAAAGACCACATAAATTTAATGCCCGACAACCCATTGCGCGGCGAGTTGCCGAAAGGTTTGGAACGCTTCATCGACCTGACCCACACCTACGACGCCGCACACGCAAAGACAATCCGCGCCGCTGCTCGCGCCGCCAAAGCCACGCTGCGCCACGGCGTCTACCTCGCGCTGCCCGGCCCCAACTACGAAACGCCCGCCGAGATTCGCGCCTTTGCCAAGCTCGGCGCAGACGCAGTCGGCATGAGCACCGTGCCCGAGGCTCTCGTTGCCCGCCAACACGGCATGCGCGTCGCCGCGCTTTCGTGCATCACCAACGCCGCCGTCGGCATCAGCAAGTGCGAATTGTCCCACAACGAAGTACTCGACACCGTCACCCAAGTTGCCACAAAAGCCCTCCGCCTCCTCACCGAAATTGCAAAACGCCATGGCTGACCACACCGAACTCATCCAAGCCGCCCTCGCCGCCCGCGCGCGCGCCCACGCGCCGTTCAGCAAATTCCAGGTCGGCGCAGCCCTGCAAACTGCCGACGGCGCCATCATCACCGGCGCGAATGTCGAGAGCGCAAGTTACGGCCTCACTTGCTGCGCCGAGCGCGTCGCCATCTTCAAGGCCATCACTGACGACCACGCCAACTTTACCACCCTCGCCATCGCCAGCCCCGGCGGAGCCGCCCCCTGCGGAGCCTGCCGCCAAATCATCGCCGAGCAAGCCCCATCCGCCACCCTGATTTTAATCGACAGCAACAACCCCGCGACAACCCTCGAGACAGACATTTCAACCCTCCTCCCAAACTCGTTCACCGCAACCAACCTCACCACTGATCACTGACAACTGGTGACTGCACTTAAAAACACTCCTTGACACCATTAGAAAATCTGATTCCATCCCCGCGTGCAGATAGAAAGCCTAAAGGTCTTCTGCGACCTGAACGAGACCGGCAACTTCACCAAAGCCGCCAGCATTAACGGCGTCACTCAGTCCGCTGTCAGCCAGCAGATCACCTCGCTGGAGCGCCATTTCAATGTCCGGCTCATTGAGCGCAGCAAAAAAAAGTTCGCTCTCACGCGCGAGGGACAGGCACTGTACGACGCCAGCAAGCAGATAGTGCAGACCTACGAGTCGCTGCAGCACCAGATCCAGAAAATTAAGAACATTGTCTCCGGCACCATCCGCATCGCGACGATTTACAGCATCGGGCTGCACGAGTTGCCACCGTACCAGCGGGCGTTTTTAAAGAAGCACCCGACGGTCAACCTCTCAGTCGAGTACCGTCGCGCCAGCCAGCTTTACGAGGACATCCTCGACAACACCGCCGACATCGGCCTTGTCGCTTATCCGCAAAAAGACAATCGATTTGAGACCATCTCCCTGCGCGCTGACTTGCTCGTGATCATCTGCCATCCAGAGCATCCCTTGGCTGCGGGGGGAAAAATAAAGCTCGGCAAAGTCAATGGCCACAAGTTCATCGGCTTTGAGCCAGACATCCCCACGCGACGCGCCATCGACAAGATTCTGCGCAACCGCAAAATCGTCGTGAATCACGTGATGGAATTCGACAACATCGAGACCGTCAAGCGCGCCGTGGAGATCGACGCCGGCATCTCCATCGTCCCCAAGAGCACCGTCGCACAGGAAGTCGCCAAAAACACCATAGCCCAGCTTGAAATCTCCGACGAAGACCACTTCCGCCCACTGGCCGCCGTGCACAAAAAAGGCAAAGTACTCTCACCCGCCATGAAGGAATTTTTGGCTCTGTTAAAAAAAGATTAAACCTTCTTCAAATTCTTTGGGTTCAGCGGCTGCAAATCCTTGGGCAAAAAGAGGCCATTTTTGCGTATGAGTTCTCCGTCGAACCAGACTTCGCCGCCGCCCCAATCCTTGCGTTGGATGAGAACCATGTCCCAGTGGACGGCGGAGCGGTTGCCATTGTCGCAGTCCTCGTAGGCTTGGCCGGGGGTGAAGTGCAATGAACCGGCAATCTTTTCGTCGAACAAAATGTCGCACATCGGGTTCATCACGAACGGGTTGAGCCCCAGTGAAAACTCGCCGATGTAGCGCGCTCCAGCGTCGGTATCAAGAATCTCGTTGAGACGCTTGGTGTTGTTGCTGGTGGCCTTGATGATTTTGCCGTCCTTGAATTCCAGCTTCACGTTTTCAAACTTGGTGCCGGCATAAAGCGTTGGCGTGTTGTACTGTAGGGTCCCATTCACTGAATTTTTAACGGGACAGGAAAACACTTCGCCATCGGGGATATTGCGATCGCCCGCGCACGGGATGGCGGGCATGCCCTTGATACTGAAACGCAGATCGGTGCCGGGAGCCTTGAGGTAAACCGCCTTGGCCTTGGCCATGTGCTCGACGAGCGGCTTCATCGCCTTGGCCATGCGGCCGTAGTTGAAAGTGCACACGTCGAAATAAAAATCCTCGAACGCCTCGGTGCTCATGTTGGCCGCCTGCGCCATACTCGGTGTCGGCCAGCGCAGCACCACCCACTTCGTCTGGTTCACGCGATAGTTCAGCAGCGGCCTCATCGTCTTGGAATACGCCTGCATCACCTTGGGCGGCACGTCGCTGAGTTCACTGGTATTTTCCGCACCGCGAATAGCAATGTACGCCTGCACCTTTTTCATGCGATGCAATTCCACGTCCTTCACCAGTTTCGCGTGGGCATCGTTGGAGCCGCGCAAAGCCTCGCGCACCACGCGTGATTGCCGCGTCTCCACCAGCGGAATGCCGCCCACTTTGCGCGTGGCGCGGATAAGCGCAATGCTCATGCGATCCGGGATGTCGGACACATCAATAAAAACTGATTCGCCTTTTTTTAGGTTGCAGGAATATTCCACCAGCGTTTTCGCCAGCTTGTCGTATCTTGGGTCGCTCATAATTTTTGCCAAACTAATCTAGCGCGCGCTTTTGTCGAGCCTTCTCCTTTTTGCGCAGCGTCTTTTCACGTCTTGCCGTCTCAGCGCGCAGCAGCACCTCTGCCTGCCAGCCATTCGCCTGAGCGCGTTGGGCAAGCACAAACAACTCCTTCGCCAGCGCGGCCTTCGCTCCGCCCTTTCTGCCTTTGCTCAGCAGTCCTTGATTGCGGGCTTTTTTGGTGACTTCATGAGCACGCATCAGCGCCGGCAGATGGCGCGGGATGCCGTCAAAAGCCGAGATGCGCTCGTAGGCAGTGCCAGTCTTTTCGGATTGTTTAATTTCCTCCCACTGCTGCCAAACACCGTCGACATCTTTCACGTTCACATCACCGAACACGTGCGGATGCCGCCGCACAAGCTTATCGGCAATACCGCGCGCGATCTGTTCAAAATCAAACGCGCCGCGCTCCTTAGCCATTTGCGCGTGGAATACAACCTGCAAAAGCACGTCGCCCAGTTCCTCGACCATCTCCACATCATCATCCGCATCGATGGCATCGACTAATTCGTACACCTCCTCAATCGCGTTTAGTCGAATGGATTTGTGATCCTGCTCGCGGTCCCACGGGCAGCCATCGGGCGCCCGCAACCGAGCCATCACGGCCAGCAATTCGTCGATGGCTTTTTTCTTGGCCATCACAAAATCACGAGGTCATCACGATGCACCACCACCTTTGCCGCCGTGCCACTCTCCACATCCACCCGCGCCGCGCGCGCAATGCCCCTCGCAAATTCCGTCCCGTCCGCATCACAAATCTTCACCACTTCACCCGCCGCAAACACCCCCTCGCAACACGCCACGCCAGGCAGCAACAAGCTCTTGCCCCGCGCACGCAAAGCCGACTTCGCTCCATCGTCAACCACCAGTGCACCTTTCGGATGATGGAAAAACGCGATCCACCGTTTGCGCCCCTTCATCTTTTTCGCCGGCACAAAGTACGTGCCTACATTTTCACCGGATAAAATTTTTAAAAACACGCCGCGCTGAGTTCCCTGCCCGATGACTACGGGAATCCCCGCCCGCACCGCCATGTCTGCGGCATCGATTTTCGAAACCATCCCCCCAATACTCGTTCGGCTCTGCGTGCCGCGCGTGTGGCGTCGGAGGGCGTCGTCAATTTTGCGAACCGTTGAAATCAGCTTCGCATTCAGTTTTCCAAAGTTGCGCACGACACCTTCTGCATTTGTTAAAAGTACCAGCAAGTCAGCCGGCAACAGCGCGGCCACCAGCGCGGAGAGTCGGTCGTTGTCGCCCACGGTGAGTTCCGTGAATGACACCGCATCGTTTTCATTGATGATGGGCACAATGCCGCGGTCGAGCAGCGCCATGAGCGTGTTGCGCGCGTTTAGGTGTCTGTCGTGATGCGCGAGGTCGTCGTGCGTTAAAAGCACCTGCCCCACACGCAGCCCCGCCTCCTCAAACAATTCCTGATACAGCGACATCAGCCGCGACTGGCCCACTGCCGCGCACGCCTGCAAATCCTCTAGACGCGACGGCATCCGCTCCATCCCCAGCGCCTCCATCCCCGCTCCCACCGCGCCGGACGACACCACCACCACCTCGCGCCCCGCCTTGTGTGCGCGCGCCACTTGCCCGACAAGTCGCCGGACACGCCCCACCGTCAGCCGGTTGCGCCGGTCCGTGAGGATGCCGGTGCCCAGCTTGAGGACAATTAATGAGGCGTCGCACAACTTTGCACGCATGGGCGGAGTTGTTAGCAAATGGGTGCGAAACCGTCGAGACTCGACAACTCAACCGGCCTCCCGTATTGATCCCGCATGCGCAAGGATTCACTGGATTTTCTCGAGACACTCGTTAACACGCCCAGCCCCGTAAGCTACGAGACACGCGGACAGCGCGTGTGGCTTGATTACGTCAGCCAATTCGCCGACGAGACCTCCTCCGACGCCTACGGAAACTGCGTCGCATATTTAAACAAGGGCGGCGGCCCACGCGTGATGCTCGCCGGCCACGCGGATGAGATCGCGCTGTCCGTCAACTACATCGACGATGACGGCTATATTTATGTGAAACGCATGGGCGGCGTGGACGCCATTGTAAGCAAAGCACAACGCGTAACAATCCACGCGGCGAAAGGCCCGGTTAAAGGCGTCATCGGCAACCCGCCGCCGCACATGACCAAGGTGGACGGCGACCCAAAAGTGCCGAAGATCCACGAGCTATTCATCGACATCGGCGCGAAGGATCGCAAGGCCTCCGAGCGCCGCGTGCGCGTGGGCGACCCCATCACGGTCAGTCAGGATTTCGAAATGCTTCACGGCGACCTCGCCATCGCGCGCGCATTCGACAATCGCATCGGCACCTTTGCCGTCGCCGAGGCTCTACGGCTTTTAAGAGAATCAAAAAAGAAACTTAACGTCGAGGTCTGCGCCGTCTCCAACACACAGGAGGAAGTCGGCCTGTTCGGCGCACGCCAAATCGCCTATACACTGGATCCCGCCGTTGCATTGGTGGTCGACGTCACCCACGCCACCGACTACCCCACCATTGCCAAAAGCACCCACGGCGATATCCGAATGGGCGCTGGCCCCACTGTAACCCACGGCACCTGCAACCATCCCGAGGTCGTCAAGCGCATCGAGGACGTCGCGAAGAAGCTGCGCATTCCATTGCAACACGAAACCGTCAGTGCCACCAGCGGCACCGACACCGACGCAATCTTCTGGACACGCGGCGGCATCCCCAGCGCGCTGATCAGTCTGCCCAACCGCTACATGCATTCGCCGGTGGAAGTCGTCAACTTGAAAGACCTCGAACAAATCCCCCGCCTAATGGTCGGCTTCGCCGAGTCCGTAAAAAAAGGAGAAGAATTTAAAGTGTCGATTTAACAGGAAATATCCTCCGGCCGAACCTGAAGACATTCATCTTGATCCTCCCAGACAACTGCGGGGAAAATTTCCAATAACGGAGCCGCAAGATTGCCGCCAAGTTGGCCGAGCAGTTTCTCCGCGTCTTCCGCCGCCTGCTCGTATGCTTGGTCGTAGTCGCCCCCACCTCGGCGTTTTGAGTCGTCCCAATGCGCCACATCGTGGAGTGGTTGATAATTACCGGCCCATTGCTCGAGCGATTTTTGGTATTCCCCGAGGCCGTCCAACTCTACAGCCGTGCCATTGCAGTGCAGGCAAATGAGGCCGTTATCGAGCAGATCACGGGTGACCATCGGCACCAATGGCGCGCGGCAGCATTCAACCCGCGGATAATCGGCCGGCACATTCACCATGCGCTGGTGCCAGACTTGGCGTTCGTGGGCCACTTGAGCCGCGAGCCGGTAAGAGGCCAGCAGCGGATGCGATAAGCGCCACAGCCGGCCCTGAAGCTGGCCCAAGGTTTGCGCCAACCATCGGGCAAGCGTGAGGTCATCAAAGACGCGAAAGATCGACGTGTAGCTTTGCCAGAGTTTCTCGGGCGCGTCGGATTCGTGTGCCATGCACGGACAGGATGAGGTTTCGCCGCACGCCTGCAAAGTCCAAACTGAAGTGCGAACAACTTGGTCTTTGCGATATTCAGCCGCCACGTATAACGACACGGTGCCGCCCGCAACAGGAACACCACTCGATCAACCGGTCGCCAGCCAGCCCGGCGTGGGCCGGGAACGGGTCGAGCAACTCGCGCGACTTAAACTGCGCACGGTGGGCGATGTGCTGTACCAACAACCGCGCCGCTATGAAGATCGCCGCCATCTCCTGCCCATCAAAAAACTTTCCAAGGACGAGCCTCAGCTCTGTCGCGGCACGGTAGTCACGCTGGGCACAAAGCGTTACCGGCGCGGCCAGCGGTCGGTCTTCGAGTGCGTGCTGGATGACGGCACCGCCCGCCTGCATCTGCGCTGGTGGAACATGTCGTACATGGAGAACTACTTTAAAGTGGACGACGAGGTGCTCGCGTACGGCAAAATCGCCTCGCTCAAGCCACGCACAATGGATCATCCGGAGACAGAGGTTTTCTCCGATGCAGACGAGGCACGAATCCACCTCAATCGCATCGTGCCGATCTATCCACTGACCGAGGGGCTCTCGCAACGTGCGATGCGCCACATAGCCTGGCGCGTGGTAGAGGAATTTGCGGAGTCGCTTGACGATCCAAAACATGCCGCGCCCGGCATGCCCACGCGCGCAGTGGCAATTCGGCAGCTGCATTTCCCGGGCGAGATTGAGGAAACCGAAATTGCCCGCCAACGCCTCGCGCTTGACGAGTTTGTCGAGTTTCAATCCGACATCGATCAACGGCGCCGGAAACTTCAAAAGAACGCTAGGGCCCGCGACTGCACTGGCAACGGAAAACTCACTGATCCATTTAAAATGTCACTTGGCTTCACGATGACCGATGCCCAACAAAAAGTTATCGGAGAGATCACGTCGGATCTCGGCGGCCGTTTCCCCATGCGCAGATTGCTGCAGGGCGATGTCGGGTCTGGAAAGACAGTCGTCGCCGCGGCGGCAATCATAATGGCTCTCGAAAACGGCTTTAACACACTGCTGATGGCGCCGACAGAAATTCTGGCAGAGCAACACGGGCGCACATTTCGCCAGTGGCTTGAGCCGCTGGGCGTTTCGGTGGCGCTGCAGACCGGCAGTCGTCATGAGATCAACATGGAGGCGCCACTGTTCGATTCGGAAGACAAACCGATACTCGTTGTCGGCACGCACGCACTTTTCCAGTCTAGTTTTAAACTCGAGAACATCGGGCTGGTGGTGATTGATGAGCAGCACAAGTTCGGCGTCGAGCAGCGCAACGAGCTACTGCGCAAGGGCGACTACCCGCACCTGCTGGTGATGACCGCCACGCCGATTCCCCGCACTCTCGGCCTAACTCTGTATGGCGATCTAGACATCTCGGTGATCGACGAAATGCCCGCTGGCCGGGGAATCATCCGCACGCACGCTCGAACCTCGGAGCGCTGGCCGAAAATTATTGAGTTTATTAAAACCAAACTCGGCGAGGGGCGACAGGCCTACATCGTGTATCCCCGGGTTGAACATGGCGAAGACAACGTGAAGGCCGTCACGCGGGAAGCGCACAAACTGCAACGGGCTTTTTCCACGCATGAGGTTGGCGTGCTGCACGGTCGACTGAAGAGCCGGGAGAAGGAGGCGGTGATGACGGACTTCCGCGAAGGGCGGATTCATGTGCTGCTGGCCACGACGGTCATCGAGGTGGGGGTCGACGTGCCCAACGCCAGCATCATGCTCGTGGAAAACGCGGAGGCCTACGGTTTGGCGCAACTGCACCAGTTGCGCGGACGAATCGGACGTGGCTCGGAGGACGCGCATTTCATCATGGTGACTGGCAAGGATTCCCCGGAAGCCAACGAGCGGCTTAAAATCTTGGTGGAAACGACTGATGGATTCGAGGTCGCCGAGGCAGACCTGCGCATGCGAGGACCCGGCGAGTTGCTGGGGCAGGATCAAAGCGGCCTGCCGCCATTTCGGTTTGGCAATCTGCGGCGCGACCTCGGCCTCATCCGGATGGCGCGCGACCTTGTCATTAAAGGATCGTGACACCATTAGGCTTTCCCCGGGAACCGGTTTTGTGCTAGGGTAACGACATGCCTGCATTTGAAGATGACCAATTCCTGCTGGGGGAAGAAGTCGAGGCTGGGCCAAGACCGGTCTACAGTCAGGATTACACCACCGCGATGGCGCACTTTTATCGCGGTGAGGTGGGGCGCATCATGGTCTGGCGGCAACGGCTGGACACGACCACGACATGGGCCATCACCTCCACGGGCACCATTTTCACGGTCGCGTTTTCCTTCAGCTCCGTGCCGCACCTGATTTTCTTTTTCAACCTCGCCATCGTGCTGATGATGCTCTGGATCGAGGCTCGCCGCTATCGTTTTTACGATGCCTTCCGCGCGCGAGTGCGGATGCTCGAGGCCCATTTTTTAATGCCGGTGTTGATGCAGGAAAAACCAAAGCTAGAGGGCAACTGGCGCAAGCTGGTGGCCGAGGATCTGCTGGTGCCCGCATTTAAAATCAGCATGTTCGAGTCCATCGGGCGGAGACTGAAGCGCAATTATGCATTCATCATCTCCATCGTGCTAACCGCCTGGATTACCAAAATCCTGATTCATGGTGACGCCATCACCTCCATGAAAACTTTTTACAGCGCGCTCAGCGTGGGAGCAATCCCAAGCTGGTTCGTGGCGCTTGTCATGACGGGCACCTTTGTTGCCGCCACCAGCATCACCGTCTATATTGCCCGGAATTCATCGGGCGAAATCACCGAGATCGGCAAATCCAGCCGCACCAACTGGCTCGGATGACCATGGCTCTCCCGGATCAACTAAACCCAGCACTTCGCGACCTCCCGGTTTACAAGCCGGGTCGGCCGTTGCGGGAAGTAGCGCTGGAGATCGGATCTTCCCCGGAGCACCTCGTCAAGCTGGCTTCCAACGAGAATCCTCTAGGCCCCTCCATGCGAGCAGTGATGGCCATGCAGAACGTCGCGGCCGAAATGCACCGCTACCCCGACGGCAACGCGTTCGACCTGCGCCAATGTCTTGCCAAAAAGCTTGACGTGCAACCGGATAATTTGGTGTTCGGCAATGGCTCAAATGAAATTCTTGAGTTCGTCGCCCACGCACTTCTCAAGCCCGGCGATGATGTCGTTGTTTCGCAATACTGTTTTGCGATGTACCCGATTATCACAAAGATGATGGGAGCCAACGTGATCGAGGTGCCCGCCAAAGAGTACGGCCACGATCTGCCGGCCATGCTCAAGGCGATCACGCCCGAAACTCGTATCGTTTTCGTCGCCAACCCAAACAACCCCACCGGCACCATCGCGCAAGATCGTGACATTAAACAACTGATTGCCGAGATGCCACCCGACGTGCTGCTAGTGATTGACCAGGCCTACTTCGAGTATGGGGAAGACACCCTCGACCTGCTGCCACTCGTCTGTTCCGGAGATCACCCGAACCTGATTTTAATGCGCACGTTTTCTAAGATCTATGCCCTTGCGGGGCTACGAGTCGGCTACGGCATTGGCCACCCCGAGTTCATCGGGGCTTTGGAAAAGGTGCGTCAACCATTCAACCTCAACGCCATGGCGCAAGCGGCCGCCGTAGCCGCAACCAACGACCAACTTCACATCGAGACCTCACGCGACCAGAACCGTAAGAGCTCCATATATTTTGGGACCTCCTTTAAACGCGCCGGAATCCGCCACCTACGTTCGGCGGCAAATTTTATTTTGGTGTATGTGGAGGACGGTGCGCGTGTTACTGCCGAATTGATGCAACTAGGAATCATCGTGCGTGCCATGGACGTCTACGGTCTTCCGGAATGGATCCGCGTCACCCTTGGCAGCGACATGGAGAACCGGCGTTTTCACCAGGCCATCCTTCAGGTGCTGGATCACCCGGAAGATTAAATTACGACCGCCCAGAACACGTGAAGCCGACTGATTTAAGGGGCATCCTGCGATATATCCCACGCTTCCGCGAGCAGACATTCGTCATCTGCGCGGATGGCGTCGTGGTGTCGGACGTCAATTTCACCAACCTGCTGTTGGACATCGCCGTGCTGCGCTCGCTGAACATTCGCGTCGTGCTGGTTCATGGCGCGGGCCAGCAGGTTAAAGAGTTGGCCTCCGAACGCGGCGTAACGGCCAGTGACCTTGACGGCACGGGCATCACCGACGACAACACGCTGGAGCTGTCCATGTCGGCAGCCAACCGGCTAACCCACGAGATCCTCGAGGGCCTGTCCGTCAGCGACCAGCGCGCCGCCAGCGCCAATGCTATCATTGCCCATCCCCGGGGCATTTTAAATGGCGTCGACCAGCAGCACACCGGCCGCGTCGAGCGCGTGGATGTTTCCCTGCTTAAAACTTTCCTATCCGAGGGCATTGTCCCGGTGATCCCCCCCTTGGGTTTCGACGGCGAGGGAAATACTTTTCGCATAAACTCCGATGAGGTTGCTCTTGCAGTCTCCGAGTCATTGGGAGCTATTAAACTGATATTTGTCACATCCACCGACGGACTGCGAGTCGAGGGGCAAATAGCCCGGCAAATTCTGTCCAGCGACTTGGAGAAGACGCTGGAAAAACCAGGAGCCATTGAGCCTTGCCAAGTTTCCAAGGCCCGCCATGCAGCCGCCGCCTGCGCCAAGGGCGTTCCGCGAGTTCACCTCATCAATGGCCATGTGGCCGAGGGACTACTGGCCGAGGTGTTCTCCAACGAAGGCATAGGCACGCTGGTCTACGCCAATGAATACCAGCAAATTCGGCCAGCTCGCAAAAGGGATGCACCGGTCATCCTCAAGCTCACGCGTGAGGCGATGGCAAGCGACGAACTTGTGCCGCGAACCCGGGAGGCTATCGACCGCGACATTGGCAACTACTTCATTTTTGACATCGATAAAAACCCGGTGGCCTGCGTGGCACTGCGCGAATTCCCGGGCGAGTCTGCTTCCGAGCTGTTGCACCTTTACGTCAGCCCCTCCCACGCCAATCAGGGCATCGGGCGGAAGTTGATTCAATTTGCCATGGATCGTGCTACTGAAAATAAATGCAAGCGGCTGATCACGCTGTCCACCCAAGCCTTCGCTTATTTTCAATCCAAGGCCGGCTTTGACGAGGGCGGGCTCAAGGACTTGCCGCCCGAACGCCGTGAAGAGTACGAGAAGGGTGGTCGGAATTCAAGAATCCTCATAAAACACCTGACTGTTTAAATCGTGGCACTGCCCCTAAAATTTCCTGAATACTTGCTCATCGCATTCGCCTGCTTGCTCATTGGCTACGGCACAGGCGCGGTGGTGTCGGCGAGACGCAATTCTCTCACTCTGGATGAAACTGTCGCCGTGAAATGGAGCGACGGCGTGCACAATGGCCCAGCCTACGGCGCGCATGTCTATCTCGACCCCTACATGACTAATGACTTCCGCGGCCTCGCGGTGCGAGTGCGAGTTTTTATTGGGCGCGAAAAGTACGAGCAAAAATTTTCCACACCACACCACCTTGGCCTGGCCCGAACCCAATCCGAGGCCGTCCGACAATGGGGAAACATTCGCTGGGCCAATGACGGACTTCACCTTGGGGAGGGCAACCATTCCGTCCTCATTCCCATTCATAAAATTAAACCCCAATGGTAAACGACGCGATTGCGTGCATGGAGAAAGTATGTCGTCGCTTGGGCAAACCCCTTTCGCAACAAGCATTCTTGGTTTCAGTACCTGAACAGACAGCGGTATTAATTGCCCGAGATGATAACTCGATATTTAAACTAGTTGCAGCCTACACAATTTCAACCTCTCGTTTTGGCGTGGGACAGCAACGGGACTCGAGGCGAACACCGCTGGGATTGCATCGCGTAGCCAAAAAATTCGGTGACAGCCTTCCGCCCGGTGCAATTTTCCGGGGGCGAAAGGTGACCGGTCAACTGACCCTCGAAAATCCACATGCGGACATCGCCCACCGGATTCTATGGCTTGACGGTCTGGAGATGGGCCACAATCAGGGTGGCGAAGTGGATTCATATTTGCGCTATATTTACATTCACGGGGTGGGCGACGAATCGAGTCTCGGCCGCCCTGCCACACAAGGATGCATCCATGTGGCGGCGGATGACTTGCTGCCTCTGTACGACCACCTACCGATTGACTCGTTGGTTTTGATCGGCGAATTCCCGCTTTCGTGAGAAGCCGTAATTGATTAACATACCGCACCCCATGAGCTTGAAAGAAGAAATGATGGAACTGGCCCGGCAATCAAAACAGGCATCCCGGCTGCTGCCTAGAATGTCGACGGATGACAAGAACGCCTGCCTCAACGCAATGGCGGATGCGATCGTGGAGAACGCTGCGGTCATCAAAGAAGCCAACGCAAAAGACATGGAAACTGGCCGGGGCATGGGACTCTCTGATGCCATGCTGGATCGGTTGCTGTTGAGCGATGAGCGCATCAACGGCATGGCCAACGGTCTATGTGAAGTGGCTGACTTGCCGGATCCGCTGGGTGAAATACTGGATGAGCGAAAACGGCCCACTGGATTGATGTTGCGAAAAGTGAGCACACCGATCGGCGCGATTGTGATAATTTACGAGTCGCGCCCAAACGTGACGGCGGATGCGGCGGGGCTTTGCTTTAAATCCGGCAACTCCACCATCCTGCGCGGCGGCAAAGAGGCTCTAAACTCCAATCAAGCCATCGCCTGCCTGATGGTCGAGGCTGGCCTCAATACTTCGGCTGATTTCCCCGAGCACGCCATCCAAGTTGTGCCCACGACTGAAAGAGCAGCGATTCCAGAATTGCTTTCCCAAATAGATTTAATTGACCTCTGTATCCCACGCGGCGGCGAGGGACTTATCCGGGCGGTAGCGGAGTGTTCGCGCGTGCCGGTCATCAAGCATTACAAGGGTATCTGCTGTGTTTACATTGACGGAAAAGCCGACTTCGACATGGCACTGGAAATCGTCGTCAACTCCAAGACCCACCGACCGGGTGTCTGCAATGCAATGGAAACTCTGTTGGTGGATGAATCGATTGCCCCAGAATTTCTCCAGCGCGCAGCCCGGGCACTGAGCAACAAAGGCGTGGAACTGCGCGCGGATGAAGGCGCTCGGACAATTCTCGGCGATAACTGTAAACCGGCTACGGCAGAAGATTGGGACACAGAATATCTGGATTTAATCTGCGCCGTGAGGGTCGTTGGCGGACTGGAAGAGGCGATCGAGCACATCAACGAGCATGGTTCCGGGCACACAGATGTGATTGTGACGGATGACGAGGCGGCAGCAGCGCGTTTCCAAAACGAGGTGGATTCCTCAACGGTTTTTTGGAATGCCTCGACGCGGTTCACCGATGGCGGCCAGTTTGGAATGGGCGCGGAAATCGGCATCAGCACCGACAAAATTGGCGCGCGCGGCCCGATGGGGTTGGCGGAACTGACGAGCTACAAATGGCTGGGAATGGGAGACGGACTGATTCGCGAGTAACATGGACGACCCAGCCCAACGCGCTGCATTCATCCGCGACCAACTCCCCAAGGAAGGCCTGTTCGCCGGCCATGAATGGCGGGTTGCGACGGAACCTTTCAGCTTGAAAAAAGAGCTGGCCGACGAGCTGGAAAAGCTTGGCCGGGTTCTGCTTCAATTTTATCGCGCGGCCAACCTGCTTTACCGGCAAAGCACTTCCGGGAAACAACCCGATTGGGTGGCGGATTGTCTTGATCTCGGCAAGCCTTCTGAAATTATTTCGCGCCAGCGCAACGGCTCATTTAAAAACAATCTGCCTGCGGTCTTTCGGCCGGACATACTGTTGACTGAGGAAGGCTGGGTAATCACCGAGCTAGACAGCGTGCCCGGGGGCATGGGACTCACCGCGTGGCTGAACCACACTTATTCTGATTGCGGCGGAGAGGTCATCGGCGGAAGGAACGGAATGACGGATGGCTTTGCCAGCATTTTTGAAAATGCAAACAATGTCCACGTGGTCGTCTCTGAAGAATCAAGAACTTACCGTCCCGAGATGAAATGGCTTTGCTCGATGCTTGGAGACCGGTTCTCGGTCCGCGACTCGAGTTTTACCAACTGGAGTCAAGGTGATGCGGTTTACCGATTCTTCGAGTTGTTTGACTTGGCAAACGTGAATAATTCAGGTGAAATATTTAAGGCAGCCATGTCCGGGGAACTCCTGATCACTCCACCCCCGAAAGCTTTCTTGGAGGAAAAAATGCTTCTGGCGTTCCTGTGGAACCGAAACCTCCGTAATTTCTGGCAGCAAGAACTTGGCGGCGCGTTCTATCGCCATTTGTTGGCCCACACACCACAGTCGTGGGTGGTAAACCCCGAACCTCTCCCCCCTCACGCGGCAATCCCGGGACTTGATTTAACAGATTGGCGCCAGCTCGCCGACATGTCACAACGTGAACGCAACTTGGTTTTGAAAATATCCGGCTTTTCGGATCGCGCCTGGGGTGCCCGAGGATTGTACGTCGGCAGCGACCTTTCTGGTGATGAATGGGCCAGGGCCGTGGATCGCGCGCTGTCGGAGTTCAGCCAGTCGCCTTGGGTGTTGCAGCGTTACCACAAGCCGCGCCGACTAAGTCAAAGCTGGTTTGATTTTGATAACAACGAAGCAAAGGTGATGGACGGCCGTGTTCGGCTTTGTCCTTATTATTTTGTCACCGGCAAAGGAGATGCTGCGACCACCCGGCTCGGCGGGATATTGGCCACTGTTTGCCCGGCAAATAAAAAAGTGATCCACGGTATGCCCGAGGCAGTATTGACACCATGCGCGGTGGTCAACGCTGATTGAACGGCAGGTCAGTAGGCGGCTCGTTGGCCACTACTCCCCGGGGAAACTCCCGTTGTGTGTTGATCTGGGTGGCCACGATCAGCTCAGTCTGCACCACATTGTCAAACACCGGACGCCCCTCGTGCACGGCAATCTCTCCCAGCGGAGCACCGGGCGGCAGAAGCTCAACCCGATTGCCCCGGGTCGGGATATTCTTTAAAGGCCCCTTCCCCTTGCCGCTCGGCTTTGGGGTGGTCGGTCGGCGATTATATCCCGGTCCACGCGACGGTCGCCCTCCCGGCCCACGCGAGCCAGCCCCCTTCCCGCCACGAGCGTTAAATGGTTCAATTTCACCATCATCCTGACTGTCAAAAGAATGGGTCGACTCCTCGCCCTTGATATCAAGCTTCACCTCGCCTTTCTTGGGATCGATGCTGACCACCTTGACGCCATTGGCCTCATCGCCAACCTCCAGCGTGTGATACAACGGCTTAGACGCCGCACCGGGAAGTTTGATTTCCAAAAGAACTTTCTTCTTGCCTCGAAAAGCTGTCATGCCCGTGAGTCGAACTATAGGTTTCGGCACAACCGTCGTCGGGACAACAACTTCCGCGCGCTTGTCAGTCTCGCGTGTAAGGTTGAATGGATTGCGGCGAATGAAGTCGCCGAAGTCGACCCCATTTAACAGATCCGGCATGGGCTCAGTGAGCTTGGGGTTGGTGGCCTTTTGGGGCACACCATCCTCAGCTGAACCGGGCACGGGAACGGATGGGGCCGCGGGCGGAGTTGCCGGGGCAGTCCTGTTTTGGTCGGTGGTGGATGGAGCCGTACCGTTCGATTCCTTGGACGGAGTCTCAGGAGTTTCCTGAGCATGCAGCGCCCCCACGTAAAACGCGCAGCACGCCCAACAAAGATAATTGCCTCCTCTCATCGGTTGCAACCTATGCGACAACCAAGACGAATGCCAGACTTTTTTGTTACCAATCAAACGCCGCAATTATCAATACGCCGCCTGCGCGCCCTTTACCGAGCGCTTCTTCATCCATGGCATCATGCCGCGCAGCCGAGCCCCAACTTTCTCGATGGGATGTTTCTCGCTATCCTTGAGCAATCTTTGATAGCGCTTGTATCCCCCCTCGTACTCCTTCACCCAGCCCTTGGCAAATTTCCCGTTCTGCACATTCTTCAGCGCAGCCTTCATGCGTTTCTTAACACTCTTGTCGATGATCTTTGGCCCCACGCTGACATCCCCCCACTTTGCCGTTTCCGAGATCGAGAATCGCATCCCGCTAATACCCGCCTCATTCATCAGATCCACAATCAACTTTAACTCGTGCAGACATTCGAAGTACGCCATCTCAGGTTGGTACCCCGCCTCCACCAAGGTCTCGTAACCGGCCAGCACCAGCGCGCTCGCGCCACCGCACAACACCGTCTGCTCGCCAAATAAATCCGTCTCCGTCTCCTCAATAAAGGTGGTCTGGATAACACCCGCGCGCGTGCCCCCAATGCCCTTGGCCCAAGCCAACGCCACCTTTTTTCCCCGGCGACTGGGGTTTTGATAAATAGCGATCAAGGACGGCACGCCTTTGCCCTCAAGAAACTGCCGACGCACGATATGCCCCGGCCCCTTTGGCGCCACCATGATCACGTCCACATCCTTCGGCGGCACCACGGTTTTAAAGTGAATTGAAAACCCATGCGAAAAAAGCAGCGTCTTGCCCTTCACCAAGTTGGGCTCGATGTCTTTCAAATAACAAGCCGCCTGCTTAGTGTCCGGCAACGCCACCATAATCACGTCCGCGCGCTTAACCGCCTCGGCCGTGTCATACACCTTGAAACCATGCTGACGCGCGACCTTGCGCGACTTGCTGCCCCGGTACAACCCCACGATCACTTGGCATCCGCTCTCCTTCAGGTTAAGCGCATGCGCATGGCCCTGGCTCCCAAAGCCAAGCACCGCCAAAGTTTTACCCTTGAGGACCCGAAGATCCGCATCCTTGTCCATGTATACTTTTGCTGCCATATTATTTAATAAAAAATATCAGGTTCGCGGCAAGGCCACCTTGCCCGTACGTGTCAATTCCATCACCCCAAAATTCTCCATCAACTCAATGAACTTCGTGACCTTGTTCTCGTTTCCAGTCACCTCGATAGTCATATTCCTAGCCTGCACATCAACGATCTTGGCGCGGAAAATATCGGTGATCTGCATCACCTCCGAACGCGTCTTGCCACCAGCCTTGACTTTTACCAGCACAAGCTCGCGATCCACATACTCGTGCTCGCGAAAGTCAGTCACCTCGATCACGTTCACCAGCTTTTCCAGCTGCTTGACGATCTGCTCCACCGTGGAGTCGTCCCCGCGCGACACCAAAGTCATTCGCGAAAACTTTGGGTTATGCGTCGGCGCAACATTAAGCGAATCGATGTTGTACCCGCGTCCACTGAACATGCCCGCCACGCGCACAAGCACGCCGAACTTGTTCTCTACCAACGCTGAAATGGTGTGTCTCATGATTCGCGGAATGCGCAAGCTAGCCTCGCGACCACATCGGCGTCAAGGCAAACACGCGCGTTTCAATGGAAAAACGGGTTGTTTGCCCGCTCCTCACCAATGGTCGTCAACGGACCGTGCCCCGGGCACACCAGCGTCTCGGATGGCAACGACAGTATCTCCTCGCGAATTTTTCGCTGCGCCAATTCCGGTGTGTTAAAATCCTTGCCCATCGACCCGGCAAATATAGCGTCGCCAACCACCGCCACCAGTGAAGATCCACCAACCCAACCATCAATTAAATAAGTCACCCCATCCTCCGCGTGTCCCGGCGTCAGGCGGCCAATCACTCGCAATGCCCCCACCGTCACCGGCTCGCCCGGCACCACACGCTGTGCCGCTGGCGCATGTGCCGATCCCGAATGAAGCCGCACATCCGGATGCCGCTTGCGCACCTCCCCCAACGCCGCCACATGATCGCCGTGCATGTGCGTAATAAACAGGTGCCGAAGATTCAGGCCCTGCTCATCAATCAGTTTAAAAATGTCATCCGCGAACCATCCAGTATCAAACAGCGCCGCCTCTTGGATGTCCGGATCCCATGCCAAAAAACTATTCACCTCAAACCCTTCCGACGTCGTCACCATTCGCAGCTCACGCCATCCCCCCAAGTCCACCGGTGCCGGCTCCCATCCCTGCGCCACCCGCTCTGCCTTAGCGACATCCAGCCCGAGCAAATCCGCCAACGCCGCAATATCAACGACCGACCCCTCCATCCCGTCAGTTTCAAACGCGTGCAAAGATGCCTCGTCAACACCCGCCGCCGCCGTCGCCAACTCCATGGAGGTTTTCGTATGCATCCGTGCCTTGCGGCAAATGTCGCCGATATGATCTTCCAATGGCATAGGCAGACGATAACTGGCAATCCTCGCCAAAGTCCAGCACCGGGCGTTGCGCGAGAGCCTGACTGGTGGTACAACCCCGCCATGTCCACCCGGCTGGTCTTTCTAATTATGCTGATCGCTCTTGCGAATGGCTGCAGTCTGCTTTGGTGGCGGCAATCCAAGCCAATGCCCCCCATCCCCGCACCATCTCTAACCATCGCCGTCGAACAGAAATTTAAAACATTGCTCGCGCGTGATGACCAAGCCATGCGGCAAATCAGCCAGTGGCTGGACAAAAGCCGGGAGATTCGCCGCAAGGATCCATCGTTCGCCTTTGAACTGGGAATCCAAATCCGCCGCCGACTAAAACAAGTGCGCATCGCCTACGAGGATTTCCTTCAACACCACCCCAATCACAATGGCGCACGCGCTGCGTTCGCCAGTTTCCTCACCTGTCTGCGCGACGAGAAAGGCGCTCTCACCCAATGGAATCGCGCGCTACTGAACGATGACAAAAACGCAGCTGCATGGAATAACATGGCCAACCACTACGGCTCACTCGCCCTTGAGGGTGACCGGAGCGATTACATTAAGCGCGCCTTTAATGCCTACGATCAAGCATTATCAATAGCACCTGACCAGGCTCTTTATCACAACAATCTCGCCGTGGCACTCGGCTTAAAAGGCTTCCATCGCGAAGCGTCGGCCCATTATCTGATCTCGCAAAACAACTTGCCGGGGCTGGCGCTGGAGCATTTCCAGAAAGCCCATGAGCTAGCCCCCGATGACTTCGTGTACGCAGCCGACCTTGCCGAGGCCTATCTTTCCACCAAACCATTAAAAAAGGCCAAAGCTGAAACCGCCTGGAAAAAAGCACGCGAACTGACGCACGATCCGCGCCAGTTGCAATGGGTGGATCTACAGTTGGCGTTCCTTGAAATTGAGGACGGCCAATATGAAGCTGCCGTATCATTACTGAAAAAAGTCACTGACCCCACGCTGGACAGCCTGAAAGCCAAGGTAATGGAAGCCATAAAAGAAATCCGAAAATCTGAACCTCTCAAGCCTTGAGCGCCGCCAACAGCTTCTCGTGGATTCCGCCAAAACCGCCGTTGCTCATCACGCAAACAACATCGCCCGCAACCGACACATTCGCGATGTGCGCCACAATTGCGCTGACATTCGGTAAATATTTCGCCCCCCTGGCAGTTGAGCGCAGATCATCCAAAAGTTTAGCCGCATCAAGCTGCTCGCCCTCGGGAATCTGCTCCAGCTTTGCCACGCCAGCCACCACCACAAAATCAGCGTCTACAAATGCTCGCGCCAATTCCCGCTGAAGAACAGAACGTCTGGTCGTGTTGGTGCGCGGCTCAAACACAGCCCACAAACGCCGATCAGGATATTGCGCGCGTAACGCCTTGAGAGCCTCTCGAATGGCCGTCGGATGATGGGCAAAATCATCAATCACCGTCACCCCGCTCTCTTCACCGCGAACCTCCATCCGGCGCTTGATGCCGCGAAAAGAATTAAAAGCTGATTGAATCGCCGCATCATCGAGCCCGCAATAGCGCGCCACTGTAAGCACCGCCAGAGCATTGCGAACATTAAACTCGCCGCAAACCGGCACCGAAAACTCGCAGTCACCAACCGAGAACCGTGAGCCTTCAATTGAAAATTTAAGATCGTTAGCGCACAAATTGTTGTCCGAACCCATGCCGAATCTACGCAACGGACACGGCGGCGACTCAATCAGCGGCTCAATATTCTCATCATCACCATTGACCGCAAGCAGCCCGTTGCGCGGGATGAGATTTATGAAACGGCTGAAGCTCAGTTGAATTTCCGCAAGGTTATTAAATATATCTGCGTGATCGAACTCGAGGTTATTGATCACCGCCACCTCCGGAAGGTAATGCACAAACTTGCTGCGCTTGTCGAAAAAGGCCGTGTCGTATTCGTCGCCCTCGATAATGAACCACTCGCTGTTGGTGAAACGCGCCCCTTGCGAAAAATTATTTGGAATGCCACCTATAAGATAACTTGGGTTCATTCCGTTGTGATCGAATACCCAAGCGAGCAGTGCAGTGGTCGTGGTTTTTCCATGCGTGCCGGCAATCACAATAGATCGTTTTCCGAGGATGAATGTTTCCTTCAGTAACTCCGGCAGCGAGCAATAACGCAGCTTGCGTTCCAACACCGCCTCGGCTTCCAGATTGCCACGACTGATGGCGTTTCCGATTACCACGAGGTCTGGTGCGTCACTAAGATTAGTTTCACAATACCCACTCCGCACTTCAATGCCTCGCTCAGCGAGAAAAGTGGACATCGGCGGATACACATTCGCATCCGAACCGGTCACGTTCACGCCACGCTCTTGCAACGCCACCGCCACCGAGGCCATCGCGGTGCCGCAGATGCCTATGAAGTGGACAGATTGGGTATTCGAAAGCATTCCAATTAACCACAGAGACACAGAGAGCACAGAGGAGAAATCTCTGTAACCTCTGTGTCTCTGTGGCAAACAATCACGAGCTTAAAATTTTCTTCAGCAAATCCCCCACCAACTGTGGATTCGCCTTGCCACGACTGGCTTTCATCACCTGCCCTTTAAGGAAATTTAACACGGCCTCTTTGCCATTCCTATAATCCTCCTCCGGGCCAGGGTTGGCCTCTATGGCTTCCCTACAAAACGCCTCGAGTTCGCTCGTGTCGCTCACTTGCAAAAGCCCCTTTTCGGCCACAATGTCCGCCGGAGACTTCCCGCTTTCGAACATTTCACCGAACACATCCTGCGCAATATTGCTGCTGATTTTACCTCCTTCAACAAACCCCACCAATTCACCAATGGCCGAGGCACTAAATTTAATATTGGAGACAGAGACACAGGATTCCACAAGTTTGGCCTGCAAATTATTCATTACCCAGTTCGCCACGGCCTTGAAATTCTTCGTGCCTTTTGCAGCTTTTTCAAAATAATCCCCGAGCGCCGTGTCGTTCATAAAAACTTCTGCATCAGTCGCCGGCAAACCGTAGTCGGACATGAACCTCTGCTTACGCGCGAGCGGCAACTCAACTACGCACGCACGCACCTCCGCATGCCACTCTTCGCTGGGCGTGTGCGGCATGAGATCAGGGCACGGGAAGTAACGATAGTCGTGCGCATCTTCCTTGGTGCGCATGCTGTCAGTGATGCCGGCCACATCATCCCATCTTCGCGTCTCCTGACGCAGCGATCCACCCGCGCGCAAAACGCCAATCTGCCTCGGAATCTCATACTGCAACGCCCGCCGCGCGCCGCTGAAACTGTTCATGTTTTTAATCTCAATTTTCTCGCCGAGCTCGGATTGCCCAACCGGCCGCACGCTCACGTTCACGTCACAGCGTACTTGCCCTTTCTCCATGTCACAATCACTCACGCCGCCGTATTCTAGAATACTCTTTAAAGCGTTGAGATACTCGTACGCCATGTCCGCACTGGTGATTTCCGGTTCCGACACAATCTCCAGCAAGGGAACCCCCGCCCGATTAAAATCAACCCCGCTGTAATCAGCAAAGTGCGTGCTCTTGCCCACGTCCTCCTCCAAATGAGCGCGCGTGATGCGAACCTGAGCCATTTTATCTCCCAGTTCAAACTCCACCAACCCCTTCCGCGTCGAGGGCAAGTCGAGCTGGGTGATCTGGTAGTTTTTTGAGCTGTCCGGATAAAAATAATTCTTCCGGTCAAACTTCGCGAGACCGGGCACCTCACAGTTTAAAAGGAACCCTGTCAAAGCTGTGAGCCGCAATGCCTCCGCATTTGGCACCGGCAAGGAACCCGGAAAACCCAGGCACACCGGGCATACATTGGAATTTGGATCCACACCGTATTCATTCGCACACCCGCACCACATCTTCGAGCGCGTCTTTAATTGCACGTGTGTCTCCAGCCCAATGACAGTCTCGTATTCCATTTCAGTTAATTGTCGGACGTTTCGTGTGCCAATCGGTTGCTTGCTCATAGGTATGGGCGGCTTGAAGAATTTTCCCCTCACCAAAGGGGCGACCCAGAAGTTGCAGCCCGATGGGCAGATTCCCGGACGTGAATCCGCATGGTACGCTGATGCCGCAGATGCTCGCTAGGTTGGCCGATATGGTGTAAATATCAGACAAATACATCTGCAACGGATCACCTGCCTTTTCGCCTATTTTAAACGCAGCAGTGGGCGAGGTTGGGCTAGCGATTATGTCGACCTCTTCAAACGCTTTCAAGAAATCCTCTCGAATAAGGGTCCGGACTTTTTGGGCGCGCAGATAATAGGCGTCGTAGTAGCCGCTGGAAAGGACGTAGGTTCCCAGGATGATGCGGCGCTTTACCTCCTCGCCAAAGCCCGCCCCACGAGTGGCACGATTCATCGACTCGGGGTCAGAGCCCTCGACGCGCGCGCCGTAGCGTACGCCTTCAAAGCGCGCAAGATTAGCCGAAGCCTCGGCGGTGGCAATTATGTAATAAGTCGCCACGGCGTATTCCGTGTGCGGCAGGGAAATCTCGCGAACCTCCGCGCCCAGTTCGCCAAGTTGTTTAATAGCAGCATCAACGGAGTCCCTCACCTCGGGATCGAGCCCGGCTGCTTGATATTCCCTGGGCAGGCCGATCTTCAGGCCCTTCAGGTTTTCGCCAAACCCGGACGCATAGTCGGGAACATCGCGCTGAATGCTGGTGGAGTCGCGGGGGTCATGTCCGCTGATGACATTTAACATGGTGGCAGCGTCTCGGGTGTCCTTGGTAAGTGTGCCAATCTGGTCGAGTGAGGAAGCATAAGCGACCAGTCCAAAGCGCGACACTCGACCGTAGGTGGGCTTGAGCCCGACGCATCCGCAGTGGGCGGCGGGTTGGCGGATGGAGCCGCCGGTGTCACTGCCGAGCGCGGCAATGCACTCATCCACAGCCACAGCCACTGCGCTTCCACCGCTGGAGCCGCCGGAAATTCGTTCCTGATCCCACGGGTTTCGCGCGGGCCCAAAGGCGGAGTTTTCCGTGGAACTACCCATGGCGAATTCATCCATGTTCAGGCGGCCAAAAATGGTCGCGCCCGCGTCGCGCAACTTGCCAATGACGGTGGCCTCGTAGGGAGAAATAAAATCGCCGAGAATTTTGCTGCCGCAGGTCAATGGCTGATTTTTAACAGCAATGACGTCCTTGATTGCAATGGGAACGCCAAGCAAGGGCTGTTCATCGTGACTGGCACCATTGGCAATTGCGGCATCGGCGGCGGCGGCCTGGGCGAGCGCGTCTTGGGCATCGTGACTGATGAAGGCGTTGAGATTTTCATCAACGGCGGTGATGCGGTCGAGGCAGGCTTGGGTGGCCTCGCGGGCGGTGAGTTGCCGCGCTGCCAGCTGGGTGGTGAGTTCGTGGATCGTGAGCGTGTGCGGCATGGTCACTCAACGATCTTGGGAACAACGAACAGCCCGTTGGATTTTTTTGGAGCGTTGCGCATGGCATCGTCGTGAGAAAGTGACGGCTGGATTTCGTCCTCGCGCATCACGTTGGTCAACGGCACGGCGTGAGCTGTTGGCTCCACATCCGACACGTCAAGTTCGCCGAGTTTCTCAACGTACTTTAAAATCTCCTCCACCTGCGGCCGGATGCGCGCCTCTTCATCGGGCGTCAAGTCGATGCGCGCCAGCTTGACCACGTGTTGCAGGTCGATCTCCATGAAAGAGTTCAGTCGATTTTGAATTGCTTCTCCACCAAGACCGCCAGTTTTTCCACGGCGTCTTGGGCGTCGCTGCCTTCCGCTTCTATAACGACACGGGTGCCCTTACTGGCGGCGAGAGTGAGCAGGCCGATGATGCTCTTGCCGTTCACCTTATCGTCGTTGCAGCAAACCCAGATTTCACAGTCAAACTGACAGGACATCCTCACGAATACCGAGGCTGGGCGGGCGTGCAGTCCGGCTTCATTGGCGATTGTAACTTCGCGGGATGTGGCCTGACTCGGGTCGGGGTTTTTGCTGACCAAACTCACGTGGGGATTGTCCCCCAAGGTGGACTGGCTTGGCCAGCCTTTAATCTGTTGGCGGGCGCATGCGGGCCTTGAGCCGCTCGTCAAGTTCGCGCGCGGCGTTGTGCCCAGCCAGTTGCAGCTTGGTGTGGAATGCCGCTACCTCGACCAGTCGGGCAATGTCTCGCCCGGGGCGCACGGGGATGGTGATGTGAGGCACGGGCACTCCGAGAATATCGATGGTTTCCTCCTCCATACCCAACCGGTTGATGTTGGCCACCCCATCCCAGTCGGTCAGGCTGACAACCAAATTGACGCGCTTCTCGGTGCGGATGCTCTTGACGCCAAACATCGCCGCCACGTTGATGATGCCAATGCCGCGCACCTCCATGTGATTTCGAGTGATGTCGGGGCTGGTGCCGATGATTTCCCGGCCGTCGAGCAGCTTGACTTGTGTTACGTCGTCGGCCACGAGGCTGTACCCACGCTCGACGAGCGCCAGCACGCACTCGCTTTTGCCAATGCCACTCTCGCCCTTGATGAGCACGCCGATGCCTAAAATATCCACCATGCTTCCCTGTTCCTTGCCCGAGGGCGCAAACAAATCGTCCATCGCCAGCGTGGCTCGGTTGATAAAGTTCATCGTGATAAGTGGACAACGGAAAACCGGAATATCCGATGACTCGGCGGCCTTGATGAATTGCGGATCGGGCTTGAGGTTGCGCGAGAAAACAAAACACGGAATGCGATAATCGAACAGCTCCGAATAACGCAGGGCACGCTGCTCGATGGTCAGTGCCTTAAGATAAGTCGCCTCCGCCGCTCCCAGCACTTGAACGCGGTTGCTGGCAAAATACTTGGTAAAACCAGTCAGCGCCAATCCGGGCCGATTCACGGTGGGTTCACGAATCATGCGCTTGAGGCCTCCCGCGCCCGCGGTCAAACGCAGCCCTATATCCGAGGCTGTCTCCATGTAAAATCGCTCGACGGTGACTTTCGCGCTCTTCATCAATTCAAATTAAAATCTGGCCCCAGATAAATTTCCCGTGCGTGCGTATCATCAACCAGAAATTCCGCGGTGCCCTCAAGCACCACCTTTCCCTTGTGGATGAGATAGGCGCGATCGACCAGCTTGAGGGTCTCACGCACATTATGATCGGTGATGAGAATCCCCAACCCGCGCTCCTTGAGTCGGCGGATGATTTTTTGCACTTCGTAAACCGCAATGGGATCCACCCCGCTAAACGGCTCATCCAGCAGCAGCAACTTGGGGCTCGTAACCAGCGCGCGCGTAATCTCCAACCGGCGTTTCTCGCCACCACTCAACGTGTCCGCCCGACTGCGCGCGAGACTTTCCAAATCCAGTTCCTCCAGAAGATATTTAAGGCGCACCCGCCTTTCCAGTGAGTCAGCCTCGCACGTCTCAAGGATGGCCATGATGTTCTCCTCCACCGTAAGCTTGCGAAACACCGACGGCTCCTGAGTCAGGTAGCCCATGCCCGCGCGCGCGCGCAAATGCATGGGGCGTCGAGTAATATCCTGTTCGCAAAAAATCACCGCGCCACCATCAGGGCGAACCCCGCCCACGACCATGTTAAAAGTGGTGGTCTTGCCCGCGCCATTCGGCCCCAGAAGACCGACAATTTCACCGGGCTTCACGGAGATGGATACGCCATCCACCACCCGCCGGCGGCCATAAACCTTGGCCAAGTTGTCGGTGGCCAGAAGACTCATTCAACGCTTGGGCGCGGACTTCGGGGCCGGCTTCTTCTTGTCTTTTTCGCTGATATTCACTCGGGCCTTGGACACCTTTAGCTTTCCCGTGATCCGATTCCAAGTGATGATCTCGCCACGCACCTCCACTCCTTCACGGTAAAGCACCGGATCCCCCGTTAGGACTAGCAGGTTGGTAGCTGCCGTAAATACACCCATTTTACCGATGGCGCGTGTTTTGTCCTGCTTATTCACAATCACCACATTTTTCTCGGCCACAATCACTTGGATTTGCCCTCCCTGCGCAAACATCGGCTGCTTGGCTTTGTCCGGAGATGGATTGGTCAACGGCAGAGGCTTTTCGTTCGGTGGCGGCACAACTGCGTTCGGTTTTTTTGCACTACCGAAAGTGACTGTCATTTTATCACAAAACAAGTCAATCTCCGGGTCGACCACTATGACCTTTCCCGTGTATACAAAAACCCGCTTCGGCTTGAAATCCATTTCCAATTTATCGGAACTGATCTTTGTCTCGTTTTGATTGGGAACCGGCTGCGCCGACCACAGCGGAATCGCTATCAACGCCAACAATACACCCGTAACAATTTTCATTTTTTATCCTTTCGTTCCAGCGACAACCGCTGTTTTAAAACAGTCCGCACATTGTGATGCACCACCAGCCGCGAGGTCAACTGTCGCCACTCAAACCCCACGCCATCAAGCCGCATGGAGCCATCAGCGCGCGTTGCCTTCATGGGCCCACTCGAGGACACCACCCGGGTGCGCAAGTCAAAAAAACACAACGGTGCCTCAACAATCAAGTCCACAATTCGCCGGTCGCCATCATACGCGTACGTTTCTAGGCGCATCCCGCGCACCAGCATGCGCCCCGGCCCGCGGGGCACCATTGAGTCACCCATCAACAAGCTCCGCAACCGGCCCGAACCAGTCCGGTCATGATCCGGAAGCTTGATGCGCTTTTGCACCCCCTTCCCGGTCAGCCCCTGCGCCGACAGGCTCAACCCCGTCAACAACAACGCCAACACCAGACATCTACTCATCCAGCCCAGATAATTTCCGAACCAATCCATTCCACAATCCTTGTGATTTAATTATCCGATCGCACACCTCACGCACCGCCCCATCGCCCCCGCAGGCATTGGTGGTATAATGCGCCACATTTTTCACTTCCGCAACCGCATTCGCGACCGCGATAGGCAAACCCACTCGCCGCAACACGTTAAGGTCATTCAGGTCATCACTCAGAAAACAGGCATCCCCCCAAGTGAGTTTCGCCTTTTTCAGAATCGCCTCCACCGCCGCAACTTTCGGCAACGACTTCTGCCACAAATAATCCACCTTCAATTCCTTCGCCCGAGCCGTGGTGGCGACAGATTTTCGATTGGAAACCCAGCCAACCGGAATCCCCACGTGCTTCAGCAAACGCAACCCCATGCCGTCCAAAATATTGAACCGTTTAAACTCACCACCCTTCCCAACATACACCCCCCCGTCCGTCAACACGCCATCCACATCCGTGAGAAAAATCTTCACACGCCTGAACTCCGCCGCTGTCGCTTTTTTACTAGTGCCGCTCATTGCACTGCTTTGTAAACTTTCAGCAATTGTTTCAACACCTTTGGCATCTCGCGCAGCGGCACCATATTAGGCCCATCACTCCAAGCCTTCTTGGGGTCGGGATGGGTTTCGATGAACAACCCATCCGCACCGGCCGCCACTGCGGCGCGGGCCAGCACGGGAGCGAATTCGCCATTACCGCCAGATTTGTCGCCCTCGCCGCCGGGCATTTGCACTGAGTGCGTGGCGTCAAAAATAACCGGGAAACCAAACTCTTTCATGATGGGCATCGACCGCATGTCGGCCACAAGATTGTTGTAACCAAAAGTTGTGCCGCGATCGGTGACCAATAATTTTTCACCGCCCGCCGCCGTGGTTTTTTTCACCACTTGCCCCATTTCCTGAGGCGAGAGAAACTGGCCTTTCTTCAGATTCACAATCACACCCGTCCGCGCTGCCGCTTCAATCAAATCCGTTTGTCGGCACAGAAACGCCGGAATCTGAATCCCATCCACCACTGCCGCCGCGGCCACTGCTTGCGCCTCGGTGTGCACATCCGTCAGCACCGGCACACCGACTTTCGCGCGCACCTTTGCCAGCACTGCCAACCCCGCATCCAAGCCGGGACCACGCTTGGTTTTGCCGGACGTGCGGTTGGCTTTGTCAAAGCTCGCCTTGAAAATGTACGTGATGCCCAATCGTTTGCAGGTATCGCGCATCGTCCGCGCCACCTTCAGGCACAGCGCTTCACTCTCAATGACACACGGCCCCGCGATGAGAAATAAATTTTTCCCACCCGCCAAGCGTCTCCAAAGCTGATGATTCGAACCCTCCACGGCCAAATGTTTAGCAGCCCGCGCACTAAATGTAAAGTTAGCGTGAACGCTTGAAAATCCAGCCCATAATACTTACCCTAAATCCAATGAGTTTAACGCCCATCATTTTCATTGCCGTGGCCATTGCAACCGCCACGGTCACAGCCGCGCCTTTGAGTTTCAATCGCGACATTCGCACCATTCTTTCCAACAACTGCTATAAATGTCACGGGCCGGACAGCGCTGCGCGCAAGGCGAAGTTGCGGCTGGATCGCGAGGCGGATTCGCGCGCGGAATTAAAAGGCGGCGCGCGCGCCATCGTGCCGGGCGACCTCACCGAAAGCGAACTCATCTATCGCATCACCACCGATGACGCGGATGAAAAAATGCCGCCCGCCGATTCGCATCGCAAGCTCACGCCTAAACAAATCGAGACGCTCAAGCAATGGGTCAAGGAAGGCGGCAAGTACGAAAAGCATTGGTCATTCATCCCACCCAAAGCCGCGCCGCTGCCAAAGGTAAAATTGAAAACTTGGCCGCGCAATGGCGTCGACCATTTCATCCTCGCGCGATTGGAGGCCGAAGGACTCAAGCCCTCGCCCGAGGCGGACAAAGCCACACTGCTCCGGCGCGTTTCGTTTGACCTCATCGGACTGCCGCCTACGTTGGTGCAACTTAACGCCTTCCTCGCCGACAAATCTCCCAAGGCATTCGAGATAGTCGTCGACCGATTGTTCGCATCACCCCGCTACGGCGAACATATGGCACGCTATTGGCTTGATGCGGCACGTTACGCCGACACCAACGGCTATCAGTACGACACTCACCGCGACATGTGGCCGTGGCGTGATTGGGTTATCAACGCCTACAACCGCAACCTCCCCTTCGACCAATTCACCATCGAACAATTGGCCGGCGATCTGCTCACCAACGCCACGCTGCAACAACGCGTCGCCACCGGTTTCAATCGCAACCACCCCATCACCATTGAGGGCGGTATTATCGACGAGGAATACCGCACCGAGTACGTCATCGACCGTGTGACCACTTCCGCCCAAGTGTGGCTTGGCATGAGCTTCCTCTGTGCCCGCTGCCACGATCATAAGTTCGACCCGGTTTCGCAAAAAGAGTTTTATCAATTCACCGCTTTTTTTAATCAAGTGCCCGAACGCGGCATGCGCGGTTTCACACCCAACGTAAAAGTACCTCCCGCCAGCCTTGCCCAATTCGCCAAAGAACTGACCGCTGCGGAGCAAAAACATGCAAACCTTGAAAAGACCATTGCCCCTGCTCAATTGCGCTGGGAAAAATCATTTTCCGACAAACTCCCCACGCCAATGTGGGTCACCCACAAACCAAGCCAAACAACCGGTGGCAAAGGCACCACGTTTAAGCTCTTGCCCGATGGATCAACATTGGTTGGCGGTAATTCACCGGTAAATGAAATTTACCAAATTACCCTGCAAACTAAACAAACTCAAACCACCGCCATTCGATTAGAATGCCTGACAGATCCTTCACTTCCCCTTGGAGGTGCTGGCCGCGCATTTAATTCCAATTTTGTGTTGAGCGAATTTGAGGTTGAAATCGCACCGACCGCCAAAGGTGGCAAACCCGAACGCATCCGATTCGCGCGCGCAACCGCGGATTATTCCCAAAAAAACTACAACATTACCGCTGCTATTGACAATAAACTCAGCACCGGTTGGGCGGTCGATGGCCCGACCAAAAAAGAAAATCGGGTTGCAATGTTTATTGCCGAGAAACCCTTCGGATTCAAGGACGGCACCGACATCACACTAAAACTCCACTTTAAATTCCCTAACATAATTCACGGCATTGGACGTTTTCGTTTAGCACTCTCATCAGAATCAAGCCCCCAACTCACCACTGGCGAAAGCATTGCTCAACTCGCATCCATGCCGGCTGACAAACGCACTCCTCAACAACAAC